>Ga0209380_10000019_pt1 | contig 89541 bp, 79 predicted proteins | sample HubBroMetageWFT6_FD_188347 | JGI IMG/M metagenome (GOLD analysis project Ga0209380, IMG submission 188347) | Warmed and freeze-thawed soil microbial communities from the Hubbard Brook experimental Forest, New Hampshire - Hubbard Brook CCASE Soil... | ecosystem: Environmental > Terrestrial >...
GACGATCTACAACTTCCTGTCGGCGCAGTCCCAGAAGCTGTCGACCTACGCCACCAACCCGCTGTGGCAGACCGTCGACGGTCCGTACCACCTGACCGCATTCGACAGCACGAACAGCGCGTTCACGATGGCGCCGAACACTAGCTACGGCGGTCCGGAGTCCAAGGCCCCGCCGACGGTCAAGATCGAGCCCTTCACCTCGGACGCGGCTGAGCTGAACGCGGTCAAGGCGCACGCGATCCAGCAGGGCTACGTGCCGCTGACCAACATCTCGGAGGCAGCCTCGCTGGCGTCTGGTGCCAACGGCTACAACGAGTTCGGTTACGCGACCTTCGGCTGGACGTACGTCGCGTACAACTTCAAGGACACGACCGGCAACTTCAACAAGATCATTGGCCAGCTCTACATCCGCCAGGCGCTCGCGCACCTGGTTGATGACGCCGGCTACATCCACGCGTTCCTCGGCGGAGCGGGCGCTCCGGCCTACGGGCCGATCCCGACCCTGCCGGCGAGCCAGTTCACCCCGAGTAACGCGGCCACGGACCCGTATCCGTACTCCCTGAGCGCGGCGACGAACCTGCTCAAGTCGCACGGCTGGACCATCAACCCGGGTGGCGTCGACACGTGCGCCAGTCCTGGCAGTGGTCCGACCAACTGTGGTGCGGGCATTCCGTCCGGCGCGAAGCTGTCCTGGACCCTGGCCTACGGCACCAGCCCGGAGAGCATTGGCCAGCAGGACACCGCACTGGCGTCCGAGGCGGCCAAGGCCGGCATCCAGATCACCCTGAAGTCGAGCAACTTCAACTTCCTGGTGCAGAACTACAACGACCCGGCCGCGCCGAAGAACGACAACGCCTGGGCGATGGAGGACTTCGGTGGATTCACCGATTCCACCTACCCGACGACCTTCGGTGTGTTCAACAGCACCGGGTCGGCCAACCTGGGCGGCTACGACGACCCGCAGGCGGACGCTCTGATCAAGGCTTCGATCAGCAGCCCGAACCCGTCCGCGGTCACCGCCGAGGCGTCCTACCTCACCGCGCAGCAGCCCGGCCTGTTCGAGCCCAACCCGGACGCGGGCGGCAACGGCAGCTGCATCATCGTGTGGTCCAAGGACCTGTCCGGTACCCCGGCCTCGTTCGAGAACCTCACGCAGTTCGATCTCACGCCAGAGTTCTGGTTCTTCACCAAGTGAGATAACGATCTGGGCCGGGGCAGCTGAGCTGCCCCGGCCCGGGTCGGCCGGCTAGACGTCCCTGGCTCCGGGTGGTACACAGCTCTCAGGGGCGTCGGCGCAATTCAGATTTTCCGCAACAAGCAGCCAGCACGGTGCATGTACAGAGGAAGGGCAGGCCCAGGTGACTCAATACCTGCTGCGCCGCCTCGGGGCGTCCGTCATCGTCCTGATCGGTATCTCGTTCTTCATCTTCGGCCTGCTTCACTTCATCTTCCCCTCGCCGGCGATCGTCGTGCTCGGATCGCGGGCCAACCGCGTCCTCATCGCGGCCTGGAACAAGCAGCACGGCTTCGACAACCCGTGGATCGTTCAGTACTGGAACTACATGTCCGGCCTGATCTTCCACGGCAACCTCGGCTTTGCCTACAAGTACGACCAGTCGGTGGCGTCCTTGTTCGCCGAGCGCTGGGCGCGCAGTGCGTTCCTCAGCGGCGCGGCGCTCCTCCTCGCGCTCCTCGTCGCGTTCCCGCTCGGCATCTTCCAGGCCGTCAAGCGCAACACCATCGGTGACTACACCCTGACCTCGGCGGCGTTCGTGACCTACGCGATGCCGGTCTTCTTCCTCGGCCTGCTGCTGATCCAGGTGTTCGCGTTCTCGATCCCGATCTTCGGCTTTGAGGCCAGCCAGTCCAACGGGATCTTGTCGATCATGACGGACTGGCACGACATGACGCTGCCGATCCTGACCCTGGCGCTGATCAGCATCGCCGCTTACTCGCGGTACATGCGCTCCCAGGCGATCGACACGCTGGCGCAGGACTACATCAAGGCGGCGCGGGCCAAGGGCCTGCCGGAGCGGCTGGTCCTGTGGCGCCACCTGGTCCGCAACGCGAGCCTGCCGATGGTCACGCTCATCGGCCTCTCGATCCCGCTGCTGCTGAGCGGCAACCTCATCACCGAGGAACTGTTCAACTACAACGGTCTCGGCCTGCTCTTCTTCAACAGCCTCACGCAGGAGGACTACGACACCCTCCTCGCCTACACCCTCGTCGGCGCGGTGCTGACTGTCGTCGGGAACTACATCGCTGACGTCGCGCTGACCGTGGCCGATCCGCGGATCCGGCTCGCCTGACCACGCCTGCTGAGGAGATAACTGTGGCTATCGGCTCAACGCTACCGCCGCTCGATGTCAGCCGCGCGCCTGAAGGCGGCGAGGTCGGCCAGGTTCAGAGTGGCTGGCGCCTCGCGCTCCGCGAGTTCGCCAGCAACCGGCTGGCCCTGGTCGGCGTCGGGGTTCTGGTGTTCTTCGTGCTGTTCAGCTTCGTCGGCCCGCTGTTCTACCACGGCCAGATCCTGAGCAGCGACCTGTCGTCGACGAACCTGTCGCCGGGCACCGGGCACCCGCTCGGCACAGACAGCGAGGGCTTCGACGTCCTCGGCGAGCTCATGAAGGGCGGCCAGGCCTCGCTGGAGGTCGGCTTCTTCGCCGCGCTCATCGCCATCACGATCGGCGCCCTCTGGGGTGCGATCGCCGGCCTCGTCGGCGGACTGCTCGACTCGGCCATGATGCGCGTCGTCGACATCCTGCTGTCGATCCCGTTCCTGTTCGTCGTGCTGATCATCGCGGTCCGCTACGGCGCGACCGTGCTGTCGCTGAGCATGATTATCGGGTTCTTCAGCTGGCTGGTGCCGTCCCGGCTGGTCCGCGGCGAGGTGCTGACGCTCCGGGTCCGGGACTTCGTCTCGGCGGCCAAGACCGCCGGCTCAAGCCAGTGGCGGCTGATCTACAAGCACTTGCTGCCGAACGCCTTCGGCGTCATCGTCGTCAACGTGACCTTCCAGGTCGCTGACGCGATCCTGGCGGTCGCGGCCCTCGGCTTCCTCGGATTCGGGCTGCACTACCCGACCGTGGACTGGGGCGACATGCTCTCGAACGGCATCACCTACATGCAGGACGGCTACTGGTGGCTGATCTACCCGGCCGGCATCTGCATCGTGCTCGTCGTGATGTCCTGCAACCTGATCGGCGACGCCATGCGCGACTCGCTCGATGTCCGGCTGCGGCGCCGCTAGGCCCCGGCGCCACCGTATGAACACCCACTGACCTAGGAGTTCCCGCAGATGTCCCCTGTCCTTGAGATCAAGGATCTGTCGACGCACATCCAGCTGACCAAGTCGGTCGTGCAGGCGGTCGGCAACGTCGACTTGTACATCGATGCCGGCGAGACGCTCGGACTCGTGGGCGAGTCGGGCTGTGGCAAGTCGATGACCGGCCTGTCGATCATGGGCCTGCTGCCCCCCGGCGGCCACATCATCGGCGGCTCGGTCAAGCTGGATGGCCAGGAACTCGTAGGGCTGCCAGATCATGACATGCGCAGGCTTCGCGGCAACGATGTGGCGATGATCTTCCAGGACCCGCTGACGTCCCTGGACCCGACCAAGACGATCGGCTATCAGGTCGCCGAGCCGGTCATCCTGCACCGCGGGGCCTCCAAGAAGGAGGCCCTGGACCGGGCCGCTGAGGTGCTCGGCCTGGTCGGTCTGCCGCGGCCAGCCGAGCGGCTCTCGGACTATCCGCATCAGCTGTCCGGCGGTCTCCGGCAGCGCGTGATGATCGCGATGGCACTGTCCTGCGAGCCGAAGCTGCTGATCGCGGACGAGCCGACGACGGCGCTGGACGTCACCATCCAGGCCCAGATCCTGGCACTGCTCGACGACCTGAAGACGCGCCTCGGCATGGCCATGCTGCTGATCACTCACGACATGGGCGTGATCGCCGGGCACTCTGACCGGGTCAACGTGATGTACGCGGGCCGCCTGGTGGAGGAGACCGACACCGAGACGCTGTTCGAGCACATGCATCACCCGTACACCCAGGCGCTGCTCGGCTCGATCCCGCGCCTGGACCAGGATGCGAACAAGAGGCTCGCGAACATCCCCGGCATCCCGCCGGACCTGACGCACCCCCCGGTCGGCTGCCGGTTCGCCGCTCGCTGCAGCCGGGCCGATGACAAGTGCCGTACCGATGAGCCACCGCTGACCGGGGCCTCGCTCGATCACCGGTTCTCCTGCTGGCACCCCGTCGATGGACCGCTGGCGCTGACCGCATCGGCCAACGGCGCTGGCCACGCCACCGTGACCGAGCTCGCGGACGTGCCGCTCGCGGACGTTGAGGCGATCCCCGGCGCGCCGCTGCTCGAGGTCCGTGACCTGGTGAAGGAGTTTGCCGTCACCTCCGGCGCCGTGCTGCAGCGCAAGGTCGGCGCGGTCCACGCGGTTTCCGGAGTCTCGTTCACGATCGAGGAGGGCCAGACCTTCGGCCTGGTCGGTGAGTCGGGCTGCGGCAAGACCACAATCGGCAAGGTCATCGTCGCGCTGGAGCACCCGACGTCTGGGCAGGTGCTGCTCAAGGGCCAGGACGTGGCCAAGATGTCCGGGGAGAAGCTGCGCCGGTACCGCCGGGACCTGCAGCTGATGTTCCAGGACCCGTACTCCTCGCTTGACCCCCGGATGCGGGTCGGCGCAATCGTGCGCGAGCCGCTGGCCATTCAGAAGATAGGCTCGTCCAAGGAGCAGCAGAACCGCGTTTACGAGCTGCTGGACGAGGTTGGCCTCCCGCGAAACGCGGTCGAGCGGTATCCGCACGAGTTCTCCGGCGGCCAGCGCCAGCGCATCGGCCTGGCCAGGGCACTGACGCTGAACCCGAGGGTGATCGTCGCCGACGAGCCGGTCAGCGCGCTGGACGTGTCCATCCGCGCCCAGGTGCTCAACCTGATGAAGCGCCTGCAGGCCGACCACCAGCTGACGTACGTGGTCATCTCGCACGACCTCGCGGTGGTGAAGTACGTCGCCGACAAGATCGGCGTCATGTACCTGGGCAAGCTCGTCGAGCTGGGCTCGGGCGATGACATCTATCAGCGGGCCGCTCATCCGTACACCGCCGGACTGATCGCCACGATCCCGGTGCCTGACCCGAAGATCGCCAAGGCGAAGGTCGGCGTCGGCATCCGCGGTGAGCTGCCGTCTCCGATTAACCCGCCGTCGGGCTGCCGGTTCCGTACCCGCTGCCCGTTCGCTCAGGACCGCTGCGCCGAGGAGGAGCCGCTGCTCCGCTCGTTCGGTCCTGGCCACCTGGCGGCCTGCCACTTCCCGCTGCAGGACTACTCACCCACGGTCGGGATCACCGACGTGACCGTGTCGACGGGCGCGGAGAACGGCGGCAGTGCGGCCTCGGTTGCGCAGTCCCTTGGCGTTCAGACTCTGGGACAGACGCCCGGCGTCTAGGTGTTGTGGTTACCTACCTGGTCCGCAGGGCGGGTGTATCGGTCGTAGTGGTAGCCGGCATCTCGGTGCTGATGTTCGGGATGCTGCACTTCATCTTTCCGTCGCCTGCCATCGTCGTGCTCGGCGCGCGGGCCAGCCTGGTGACGGTCAATGTCTGGAACCAGCAGCATGGTTTCAACGAGCCGTGGCTGCTGCAGTACTGGCACTACCTGGTTGGCGCGCTGCATGGCAACCTGGGCTTCTCGTACAAGGCGAACCAGACCGTAACGTCGCTGTTCGCGGAGCGCTGGCAGCTGAGCGCGTTCCTGACCGGGGCCTCGCTGACCCTGGCGATCCTGATCGCGGTACCGCTCGGCATCTACCAGGCCGTCCGCCGCAACAAGGTCGACGACCAGATCGTCAGTTCCGTCGCCTTCACGCTGTACGCAATGCCTGACTACCTGTTCTACCTCATCGTGATCCAGGTGTTCGCGTTCTGGCTCCCGGTCTTCAACTACGAGGCCGCGCAGGCGAGCACGCTGTGGGGGATCATTTCCGACCCCAGGGACATGACGCTGCCGATCGTCGCGTTCGCCCTGCTGCTGGTGGCCGGCTACTCGCGCTATATGCGGTCGGAGGCGATTGACACGCTGGCGCAGGACTACATCAAGGCGGCGCGGGCGAAGGGGCTGCCCGAGCGGCTGGTCCTGCTGCGCCACCTGGTCCGCAACGCCTGCCTGCCGATGATCACGCTGGTGGGGCTGTCCATCCCGGCTCTGCTCGCGGGCAATCTGATCGCCGAGTACACGTTCAACTACCAGGGGCTCGGCCTGCTGTTCTACGACAGCCTCCTGAACGAGGACTACCAGGTACTGATGGCCTACACGCTGCTGGGCGGCATCCTCACCGTGGCCGGCAACTTCCTCGCCGACATCGCGCTGACCGTGGCCGACCCCAGGATCCGGCTGTCCTAGCGCTGGGCTGCGCGGTCTGGCGGACCCACTAGCATCAGTGGGTGACCCTCGTCCTGGTGGTGCGGCACGGCCTCACGGCGTCCACGGGCAGCGCTCTCACCGGCTGGCTGCCGGGGATCGACCTGGACGACCGCGGGCGCGGCCAGGCGGCCCGCCTTGCCGCCCGGCTGGCCGAGGTGCCGCTGGCGGCGATCATCAGCAGCCCGCTGGAGCGCTGCCAGCAGACGGCCGCCGCTATCGCCGAGGGGCGCGATGGCCCGGCCGCTGAGGTACTGACCGACCAGCGGCTCGGCGAGTGCCACTACGGCGACTGGACCGGCCGGCCGCTCAAGCAGCTGGCGAAGGAGCCGCTCTGGCGCGTCGTGCAGCAGCACCCAAGCGCGATGCGCTTCCCCGGCAAGGACGGCGAGTCGATGCCGGAGATGCAGGTGCGAGCTGTCTCGGCGATCAGGGACTGGAACGAGCGGCTCGGCCGGGATGCTGTCTACCTCGTCTGCTCGCACGGTGACGTGATCAAGGCGATCCTTGCCGATAGCCTTGGCATGCATCTGGATATGTGCCAGCGGATCCAGGTCGATCCATGCTCGTTGAGCATGATCAGATATACGCCGCTGCGGCCGTTTGTGCTGCGCATGAACGACACCGGCGCAGACGCGGCGCCGCTGCGGCCCCCGCCCCCGGTCCGCGGCGCTGGAACTGCGCGGTCGGCGGCAGTGGCTGGCAGCGAGAGCGATGCCCAGGTTGGTGGCGGTGCCGGTGAGCAGTGACGTGAGAATGGCGAGGTCCGCAGGTAGCCTGAGCGAACGGGCAGCTAGGTGCGCGGGAGGATGGACGCATGCCGGTCTACTCGTATGACCCGCCGGAGCGATTCGTGGCCGGCACCGTCGGCCAGCCCGGCGAGCGCACGTTCTACCTGCAGGCCAGCTCGGGCGCGCGGATCACAACGGTCGTGCTCGAGAAAGGCCAGGTGAGCCAGCTCGCCGAGCGCCTGGACGAGCTGCTGGACGAGGTCACCAGGCGCGGCGTGGTCGACGCCGACCAGACGATGGCGGCTGCCCTGGCCGACGACGGGCCGCTCGAGCTGCCGCTGACCGAGGACTTCAGGGTCGGCGCGATCGCGCTTGCCTGGGATCACGATGGCGAGAAGGTCATCGTCGAAGCCCAGGAGGAGAGCGACGAGCCGATGGAGCCGCTCGCGGAGGACGTCCCGGAAGAGGGCCCGGGCGTGCTCCGGGTGCGGATCACGGCCGCCGCCGCTCGAGCCTTCGCCCGCCGGGCCACCCAGGTCGTGCGACAGGGCCGCCCCCCGTGCCCGCTGTGCGGGCTGCCCCTGGACCCGGCAGGCCACGTGTGCCCGCGGCAGAACGGGCACCGGGTCGGGCATGGCTGATGCAGCGCCGGAAAGCAGCCCTGCGAGCGAGCTGAGCTCGCCTGCCGGCGAGGAGGCCGCCCTGCAGCTGCTCGCCGAGGGCAGCCTGGAGGTGAAGGGCCGGCTCGTCGACGCGTCGAATGCGACCCTGTACTGCGAGATCAGGGGCACAGACACCGAGGCGAACTGCGTCTACAAGCCAGTGGCAGGCGAGCGGCCGCTCTGGGACTTTCCCGAGGGGACGCTGGCCGGCCGGGAGCTGGCGGCCTACGCGGTCTCGAAGGCGGCCGGCTGGAATGTGGTGCCGCCGACGGTCTACCGCGACGGGCCGTTCGGGCCGGGAATGTGCCAGCTGTGGATCGACGCCGACACCGACGTGGACTTGGTCGCGCTGGCCCGCCGCACCGACCATCGCGGGCTGCGCCGGATGGCAGTGTTCGACGCTGTCGTCAACAACGCCGATCGCAAGATCGGGCATCTGCTGCCCATGCCGGACGGCCGTCTGTACGGCTGTGATCACGGCGTCTGCTTCGGCACCGAGTACAAGCTCAGGACCGTGCTCTGGCAGTGGCGCGGCCAGCAGCTCCCCGGCCAGGCGCTCGCCGCGCTGCGCCGCCTGCACGACTGCCTTGACGGCAGGGAACTCGCGCAGGAACTCGGCTCCTGGCTGACCCCAGCCGAGGTTGAGGCCACCCGGCAGCGCATTGACCTGCTACTCGAGCACAAGGTGCACCCGTTCCCGCCGTCCGACTGGCCCGCCGTCCCGTGGCCGCCGATCTAGGGATCGGCTAGCGACCGCCGTGCTCGCCCCGGTCGCCGCGCCGGCGGAGGTACCGCTCGAACTCCCTGGCGATCGCGTCCCCGCTCGCCTCGGGCAGGTCGGTGGCGTCCTTGGCCTCCTCGAGGGTGCGTACGTACTCGGCCACCTCGGAGTCCTGCTCGGCCAGCTCGTCGACGCCCCGCTCCCAGGCCCGCGCCTCGGCGGGCAGGTCGGCGAGCGGCAGCGAGACATCAAGAATGTCCTCAATGTGCCGCAAGAGCGCGAGCGTGGCCTTGGGGTTGGGCGGCTGGGCGACGTAGTGCGGTACCGCTGCCCACAAGGACACGGCGGACAGGCCTGCGCCCGCGCAGGCCTGCTGGAGGACGCCGACGATGCCCGTGGGTCCCTTGTAGTCGACCGGCTCGACGTGCAGCTGGTCGGCCAGCGCGGCATCGGAGGCAGCCGCGGACACCGGCACGGGCCGGGTGTGCGGCGAGTCCGCCAGCAGAGCCCCGAGGAGGATGACTAGCTCGACCCCGAGGTCGGTGAAGGCCGTTACCAGCTCGGACGTGAACCGGCGCCAGCGCATGTTGGGCTCGATGCCGTGCACGAGGATGACGTCCCGGCTGATCTCGGGAGGCCGGGCGAGTGACAGCCTGGTGGTGGGCCAGATCAGCTGCTCGGTCTTGCCGTCGCTGATCTCCATGACCGGCCGGGTGACCTGGAAGTCGTAGTAGTCCTCCGGATCGATCTCGCCGGCCGCGGTTCCCTTCCACGACTCGATCAGATGAACAATGGCGCCACTGGCGGCTTCGCCGGCGTCGTTCCAGCCTTCGAACGCGGCGATCAGCACTGGCGAGGTCAGCTTGCCCACGGACTGCAGCTCTATCGTCAGCCACCTCCCTCGCCCCGCCGGGTCCTGATCCCCGGCCGGATACGCCCAGCCTACGTGCAGCGGGCCGAGACTGGACGGATCAGGCCGGCAGACATGGGCACCGTCGCCGGCACTGCGGGCGAGACGCGATACTCAACCCGTGGCCACATCCGATCTCCAGGCAGTCATGTTTGACATGGACGGGGTGCTCGTCGACTCCGAGCCACTCTGGTTCCGGGCGGAGACAGCGGTGATGGCTCGCCTGGGCGGAAGCTGGGCCGAAGGCGACCAGCACGTGCTGGTCGGCGGATCGATGGCCGTTACCGTTGCGTACCTGCTTGAGCGGGGAACGAGGGCGGCCGATCCCGCCGATGTGGAGCGCTGGCTCGTGGACTCCATGGCCGAGATGCTCTCCAGCGGGCCGCTGCCGGTCATGCCCGGCGCCAGGGAGCTGGTCGAGCAAGTGAGCGCGGCGGGCCTGCCGTACGCGCTCGTGACCTCCTCGGAGCGGGTGATCATGGACGCCGTGCTCTCCGGGTTCGGTGCAGCGTTCCCGGTCACCGTGTGCGCGGACGATGTCTCCGCCTGCAAGCCCGATCCCGAGGGCTACCTGCTCGCCGCCGCGAAACTGTCGGTGGAGCCGGCCCGGTGCATCGTCATCGAGGACTCGCTCAACGGGGTAGCCGCGGCCGAGGCGGCCGGGTGCCTCGCCGTCGCCGTGCCCAGCGTCGTGCCGATCCCGGCGGCGCCCGGCCGCGTCGTCGCGTGCTCGCTGGCCGAGCTGAGCCTTCAGCGGCTACGCGCAGAGTATGCCCGGCTGCGCGGGGTGTGAGATTTCGCGGCTGCCGGGGTATGGCCAGGTCGTAGGCACGTAGCGGTCTAGCCGGACCGGCTCGCGCTGGTCCTGGCGGCGCCGGGGGAGGCGATCCATGAGTACCTGGTTGAGCATTGCCACCGGGACAACGTGCCTTATCGTCACGATTGTCGGGATCCTTCTCAGCCTCCTCGTCTGGCGCAAGAAGGGCGTCCGCAGCGGACTGCGCGGCATCGCCTGGTCGCTGCTGCCGATCGCGATGTACCTGACGCACGCCATCCGCCTGGTCGGCAACATCGTCGCGTCGATCGTCCGCTTCGGCGGAGCGTTCGTCTTCTCCCCGAAAGCCTGGCTGGGCGTAATCCTGGTGGGCATCTCGGTCCTGCTGTTCCTGATCTCCGGGGGCATCCCGCTCGTGCGATGGCGTCGCAAGCACCGCTCCGGCCGCGGCAAGATCGACGCCAGCCGGGACCGGGGCGGTCACGTGAACGCCGCCTCGCCGCCTGCCCAGCCGCCGCAGCCGGGGACGCCACCGGCCGAAGACGACATGAGTGACGTTCAGGAGATTCTGCGCCGACGCGGGATTAAGTGACGCAAATCACACGGCCCGAGGTCGCGAGAGCACTCCCTGTCGCGAGTCAATCTTCATTCGGTTACAAATAAGCCACGACCATGGGCTGGACTTGGCTGGATGCCGGAAACTTGGCATTCTCCAACAAGAGGTAACAGGGCCTCCACCGCTCAGTCAGGTCTGTACCGGACTGTCGACCCGCTGGGGTGCGCAGGCGGGCTATCGCCACTGCCACGCCGTTCTGGCCGGCTCCGCGTCGGCTCGAGGTGACTGCGGGCGCTGATCTGGTGACGAAACGGTACAAGCGGAAGTGGGCGCGGCGAGAGTGAGAAGCTGATGGCAGCACCGCTTGACGTGTCGCCCGCCCAGGCTGGGGCCCCCACCCCCGAGGCACTCACTTCGGGCCTTGGTGCCAAGAAGATCGAGGGCCGGTCTCTTGGCCAGATCGCCTGGATGCGGCTGCGCCGTGACAAGGTGGCGATGGCCGGCGGGATTTTCGTCGTCTTCCTGATCCTGGTAGCAATCTTCGGGCCGTTCGTGGTGCAGAACCCGGACACGCTGCATCCGAACCTGCTCAATCAGACCTTGCTGACCCCGAACGGGCGGTTCGGCGGCATCAGCCTGGCGCATCCGTTCGGCCTCGACCCGCAGTTCGGCCGCGACCTGCTCGCGCGGGTCGTCATCGGTGCCCGATACTCGCTGCTGATCTCGTTCCTGGCCACCGTGCTCGCCGTCGTTATCGGGGTCTTCTTCGGACTGATCGCCGGCTACTTCGGCGGCTGGGTGGACACCCTGATCGCGCGGACGATGGATATCTTCCTGGCGTTCCCGCTACTGGTCTTCGCGATCGCGCTGGTCGGCGTCATCCCGTCAAGTGCCAGCTTCTTCGGGATCCAGCTGTCCGGCAACACGCTGCGGGTGAGCCTGCTGATCTTCATCATCGGGTTCTTCAGCTGGCCCTACATGGGCCGGATCATCCGCGGCCAGACTCTCTCGCTACGCGAACGCGAGTTCGTCGATGCGGCCCGCAGCCTCGGTGCCCGCGGCCCGTACATCCTCTTCCACGAGCTGCTGCCGAACCTGGTCGGCCCGGTCCTGGTTTACGCAACGCTGCTCATCCCGACCAACATCCTTTTCGAGGCGGCCCTGTCCTACCTCGGCGTCGGCATCATCCCGCCGACGCCGAGCTGGGGCGAGATGCTGTCGGACGCGGTGCAGAACCAGTGGTACGGCCCTGACCCGATGTACATGTTCATTCCCGGCGTGGCCATCTTCCTGACCGTGATGGCCTTCAACCTCTTCGGCGACGGGCTGCGGGATGCGCTCGATCCCAAGAGCCGCTAGGCAGGCAAATGTGAGGACAGAAGCAGTAACGACAGGAGGCGCTTTCCCCCTATGATGCCAAGGAAGATCACCGCACTCGCCGCGCTCGGCGCGGCGGGCGCGCTGGGGCTGGCCGCGTGCGGCACCAGCGGCGGCGGTAAAGGATCCGGCCCGACCGGATCGTCGAGCTCGTTTAACGCGGCCATTACCAGCGTTGTGAATCCGTCGACTACAGACACCCACGGCGCGATGACGGTCGACCTGAACGTCACGCCCGACTCGACGGACTACCAGAACACCTACTACGCCTACATGTGGGACTTCGTCCGGCTCTACAGCATGTCGCTGCTGACCTACAAGTCCTGCCCCGGTTTGTGCGGGACGCAGCTCGCGCCCGACCTGGCGACCGGCCTCGGGACGCCCAGCGACGGCAACCGGGTGTGGACCTACCACATCCAGCCCGACGTCAAGTTCCAGAACGGCGACACGGTCACCTCGACGGACGTCAAGTACGGCGTCGAGCGCACGTTCGCCAAGACCCTGCTGCCCGCGGGCCCGATCTACTACCAGGTCCTGCTCCAGGACGGCACCTACCCGGGCCCGTACAGCGATCCGAAGAAGAACCTGATGGGGCTGACGTCGGTCACCACGCCGAACCCGACGACGGTCGTGTTCCACCTGAACCAGCCGTTCGCGGACTTCAACTACGTCGTGGCGATCCCGCAGAGCACGCCGGTCGAGCCCAAGTGGGACACCGGCTCGCACAGTGGCGCGAACTACCAGCTCGACCCTGAGTCGACCGGCCCGTACGAGTTCCAGAGCTACTCGCTGAACAAGCAGCTGATCCTGGTTCCGAACCCGTACTGGAAGCAGTCCACCGACCTGCAGGCCAAGCAGCTGCTCAGCAAGATCACCGTCAACATGAGCGTGAACCAGAGCACGGTCGACCAGAACCAGCTCGCGGGCTACGCCCAGCTGGACCTGCACGGCCTCGGCATCTCCACGGCCAGCGTCAAGGACAAGGTCCTCACCACGCCGTCGCTCAAGGCCGACACGGACAACCCGATCAACGGGTTCCTCAGGTTCGACTACATCAACTCCAAGGAGATCCCGAACGTCCACTGCCGCGAGGCCATCGAGTACGCGGCGGACAAGACGACGCTGCAGGACGCGTACGGCGGCCCGATTGTCGGCGGGCAGATTGCCACCACCGTCATGCCGCCGACGGTCACCGGGTACAAGAACTACGGCGACCTGTACAACTCGACCTCGCAGCCTGGCGGTGACGACGCGGCCGCCAAGCAGCAGCTGGCGCTCTGCGGCAAGCCGAGCGGCTTCACCACGAGCCTCGCTTACCGCACCGACACGCCGGGTGACACGCAGTCGGCGACCGCCCTTCAGGCAGCCCTGAAGGCCGTGGGCATCAACGTGACGCTCCTCGGCTTCCCAACCGCTAAGTACTACTCCAACTTCGCCGGCGTCCCGGCCTACGTGCACTCGCACGACATCGGGATCGCGACCGGCGGCTGGGGTGCCGACTGGCCGGACGGCTACGGGTTCCTGTACGACATCGCCGATGGCACTGCCATCGCGCCGGCGGGTAACTCGAACATCTCCGAGATCAATGACCCGACGATCAACAGCCTGTTCAACACCGCGGCGGCAAGCACCAGCACCGCTCAGGAGACAGCGATCTGGCCGCAGATCGACGAGGACATCATGAAGGGTGCCTACATCCTTCCGATCGTCTACCAGAAGGTCCTGCTGTACCGGGACCCGAACCTGACGAACGTCTATGTCGATTCGTACTACGGCATGTACAACTACGCCGTGATCGGGCTCAAGAAGTAGCACGGCCCGTAACACGGTTCAGACCGAGGAAGAGAGCAGGTGAGTGCGCTGGTACCCGCCCGGTAAGGGCGGGTACCAGCGCCCCAGGCCGTGATTACCTTCATCATCAGGCGGCTATTCGCCACAGTGCTGCTGCTGATCATCGTCAGCATGATCACATTTGCGATCTTCTTCCTGCTGCCACGGCTGGCCGGCCAGACCACCTATGATCTGGCCGCCCAGTACGTGGGCAAGAACCCGATCCCGTCGCAGATTCACGCGATGGAGGCCAGGCTCGGCCTCAACCAGCCCCTCGCGGTCCAGTTCGGCCGGTTCCTCAAGGGCATCGTCGCCGGGGCGAACTACACCAACGGCAACAGCATCATCCACTGCCCGGCACCGTGCCTTGGCTACTCGTGGCGCAGCCAGCAGCCCGTCTGGCCCCAGCTGACCAGCGACCTCCCGGTGACCTTGTCACTGGCAGTCGGCGCTGGCTTCCTCTGGCTCGTGGGCGGCGTGGCCGTCGGCGTGCTCTCCGCGCTCAAGCGGGGCAGCATCGTGGACCGGGTGTCGATGAGCACCGCGCTGGCGGGCGTCTCGCTGCCGATCTTCTTCACCGGGGCCATCGCGCTGCTGCTGTTCAGCTACCGCTGGCAGATCTTCAACGTGGTCTATGTCGGGATTACCACCAATCCGTTCCAATGGGCGCGGAACCTGGTCCTGCCATGGGTTACGCTCGCATTCCTGTACTCCGCCCTGTATGCGCGGCTGACCAGGGCTGGGATGCTCGAGACTATGAACGAGGACTACATCAGGACGGCACGGGCGAAAGGACTGCCTGAGCGCACCGTGATCTTCAAGCACGGTCTGCGCGCCGCCCTGACCCCGATCCTCACGATCTTCGGACTCGACCTCGGACTGCTTCTCGGCGGCGCCGTGCTGACCGAGACGACCTTCAGCCTGCACGGCCTCGGCTGGTTCACCATCCAGGCCATCAACTACTCGGATTTGCCAGAAATCATGGGCGTGGTCCTGTTCGCGTCCTTCTTCATCGTGATCGCGAACCTGGTGGTTGACGTTCTCTACGCGGCGATCGACCCGAGGGTGAGGCTCTGATGGCGGCATCCGGCGACGCCAGGCCGACCGGCCGGCGCCGCATCCGCGGCTTTAGCCGGCCCACCGCGAACGGCGCGGCCGAGGCGGAGCGGCAGCTGAGCGGGCGCGCGCTCGGCGGGCCCTCGTCCGATGCCATGCTTGAGGTCCGTGACCTCAAGATTACTTTCCCGACCGATGACGGGCTGGTCAAGGCCGTCGACGGGCTCTCGTTCACGCTGGAGCGCGGCAAGACCCTTGGCATCGTCGGCGAGTCCGGATCTGGCAAAAGCGTCACGAGTCTTGGCATCCTCGGGCTGCACCACGACACTCGCGCCGAGATCTCCGGCAGCATCTGGCTGGACGGCGAGGAGCTGATCAGCGCCCGGCCCGAGCGGGTACGCGAGCTGCGCGGCAGCAAGATGGCGATGATCTTCCAGGATCCGCTGTCTGCGCTGCACCCCTACTTCACCGTGGGCGGGCAGATCGCCGAGGCCTACCTGATCCACAACAAGGTCGGTAGGAAGGCAGCCAGAAAACACGCCGTTGACATGCTCGGCCGGGTTGGCATCCCGCAGCCGGCGGACAGAGCCCACGACTACCCGCACCAGTTCTCCGGCGGCATGCGCCAGCGCGCGATGATCGCCATGGCGCTGTCCTGCGACCCGGAGCTGCTGATCGCCGACGAGCCGACGACCGCCCTGGACGTGACCGTCCAGGCGCAGATACTGGACCTCATCTCCGACCTTCAGCGCGAGTTCGGCTCGGCGGTCATCATCATCACGCACGATCTGGGCGTGGTGGCCGAGCTTTCCGACGAGATCCTCGTCATGTACAGCGGCCGGGTCGCCGAATACGGCGCCGCCGAGGACATCTTCTCCCGCGCGGGCCATCCCTATACCTGGGGCCTGCTCAGCTCGATGCCACGCATCGACGAGGCTAGAGCCGAGCGGCTGATCCCGATCAAGGGCACTCCGCCGAGCCTCATCAACGTGCCGTCGGGCTGCCCGTTCCACCCCCGATGCGACTACGCCGCGATGACCAACGGCCGGAGCGTCACGGAGGTCCCGATCCTGCACGAGGTAGATCCCGGCCACGTCGTGGCCTGCCACCTGACCGTTGCGCAGCGGGACAAACTGCGGGCCGAGCGGATCAAGGTACCAGCCGCGGAGGCCACGGGGATCGTCGGCGTTAGCACTGGGGAGGACGCGTGAGCGCGTCGGCACCGGCGGTCAATGTCGGCGGCGCGCCGCCGGCTGGCGGCGACGCCCTGCTGCGAGTGGCCGGGCTGCAAAAGTACTTCCCGGTCACCAGGGGCGCCATCCTGCGCCGGAAGGTCGGTGCGGTTCAGGCCGTCGACGGCATCGACTTCGAGGTCTCCGCCGGCCAGACCCTGGGCCTGGTCGGCGAGTCCGGCTGCGGCAAGACGACCACCGGCCGGCTGCTGACCCGGCTGCTGGAGCCCACCAGCGGGCAGATCCTCTTCGACGGCCGGGATATCACGCACATGTCGACCGGCCGGATGCGGCCGCTGCGGCGCGACATCCAGATGATCTTCCAGGACCCGTACTCGTCGCTCAATCCCCGCCAGACCGTCGGCGCGATCGTCGGGGCGCCGTACCGGCTGCAGAGGGTGAAGACCGAGCACGGCATCAAGCGGGCGGTGCAGGACCTGCTCGAGACCGTTGGCCTGAACCCCGAGCACTACAACCGCTACCCGCACGAATTCTCCGGCGGGCAGCGCCAGCGCATCGGCATCGCCAGGACGCTCGCGCTCCGGCCCAAGCTCATCGTGGCGGACGAGCCGGTCTCCGCCCTGGACGTGTCGATTCAGGCGCAGGTCATCAATCTCATGGAGGACCTGCAGAGCGACTTTGGCCTGACCTACGTCGTGATCGCACACGACCTGTCGGTGGTGCGGCACATCAGCGACACCGTCGCGGTGATGTATCTCGGCAAGCTCGTCGAGAAGGCGGACCGGGACTCTCTGTACGCGCGGCCAATGCACCCCTACACCGTGGCGCTGATGTCGGCAGTGCCGGTACCGGAGCCGGTACGCGGAGAGAGCGGGGAGCGCGGGCGCCGCGAGCGCATCCGGCTGACCGGCGATGTGCCGAGTCCGCTCCGGCCGCCGCCAGCCTGCCGTTTCAACACACGGTGCTGGAAAGCGCAGGAGATCTGCCGGACGGAGGAGCCGCCGCTGACCGAGCTGCTTCCCGGTCATCAGGTCGCCTGCCATTTCCCCGAGGGACTCGGGCAGTAATCTCCCGTCGCCCGTCTGCCATTCGGGGTGCGCATTCCGGCACACGCGGAGTGGCATCTCGGACGGCTCCGGCGGCCATTGTCGCGGAGAAATCCAGCGCGCCCGACATCATGATCACGGTGAGTTTGTCACCGAATCGGTGACAAACTCACCGTGATCATTGGCTGGCGCGGCCGGAGCAGGGACGGCCGGGGCTGTGGCTAGCGCCTGGGCCGCGACTGGCTCGTGCTGGGCCGGGGCCGGATCGCCCTCGGCCGGGGCTGGCTGGCCCTGGGCGACAGCGTCGGCCGCGCGAGGCTCGGGCGCGGGCAGCGGGGGCGGCGTGCCGCCGTAGGCGGGGCACAGCGCCTGGTGGGCGCACCAGGCGCAGAGGCGGCTCGGCCGCGGCCGCCAGTCTCCGCTGGTGCGCGCCCGGTCGATTGCCAGCCAGAGCGCGTTGATCTTGCGCTCGGTCGCCACCAGATCGGCCTCATCGGGCGTATACCGGACTATCTCCCCATTGCCCAGGTAGATCAGCTGAAGCATCCGGGGCAGGACGCCGCCTGAGCGCCACAGCGCCAGCGCGTAGAACTTCATCTGGAACAGGGCTCTGGCCTCGTACTCCTCACGCGGCGCCGTGCCGGTCTTGTAGTCCACGATGCGGATCTCGCCGGTGCGGGCCACGTCCAGGCGGTCGATGTAGCCACGCAGCAGCAGCCCGGACTCCAGGAGCGCCTGCACGGACAGCTCACGGTGGGCCGGCTCGAGCCGCGTCGGGTCCTCCAGCGTGAAGTAGCGGTCGAGCATCTGGCCGGCCTCGTCGAACCAGCCGTCCCGCTCCGCATCGTCGGCGAACATGTCTCCCAGCTCGGGCACCTCGGCCAGCAGGCGCTCCCACTCGCCGGGTACCAGCCCCCGCGCGGCCTGGGGGGTCCGCTCGGCCGCAGGGGAGTCGAACAGCCGCTCCAGGACCGCGTGCACGAGCGTGCCGCGGGCCGCCACCTGGCTCGGCGGCTCGGGCAGCCGGTCCAGCACGCGGAACCGGTACAGCAGCGGGCAGGTCATGAAGTCGGACGCCCTCGACGGAGACAGGCTCGGACCCCGCGGCCGGTCAGCGGCCTCGGGATCGGCCGCCGGCGCTGCCTCGCTCAGGGTTTCGCTCATACCGGCAGACTAGGGGAGTCCGCCGACATTCGGCGGCCGCAGACACCGCTGACTCTGCGCTAATCCGCAGCTTGCGATGCGTTCGAAGGCCCGGTGAGCGCGTAGCATCAAGGCGTGGCAGCACCCATACAGGACGGCGGGCAGGGCGATCCCGGCTCCCGTCCGCAGGGACAGGCCCCCGGCCGCGGATCCATGTTCCGGCAGGGCCTGATCATCGGCCGGCCGTTCGGCATCCCCGTGTACGTCTCGCCGTACTGGTTCCTCGTGGCTGCCGTGCTGGTCGTGCTCTACGCCAAGCCGGGCAGCCTGGTCGGCGGCAATCAGAGCCAGACGGCTCGGTACGTCGTGGCCGCCTCCTTCGTGATCCTGCTGTATGTGTCGGTCCTGCTGCACGAGCTGAGCCACAGCGTGGTCGCCCGTGCGTTCCGGCTGCCGGTGCGGCGGATCTGGCTGTATCCGCTCGGCGGATTCTCCGAGATCGAGCAGGAGGCACCGACCCCGAGCCAGGAGTTCCTCATCTCAGCGGCCGGGCCGGCGATGTCCATCCTGCTGGCCGGCATCGGGTACGGGATTTCCAAGATCGTGCGCCTGACCGGGATCCCGCACGACCTCCTGAGCGTGCTGATCTTCGCGAACGTGCTGGTGGCGATCTTCAACATGCTGCCAGGCTTGCCGCTCGATGGCGGGCGCGTACTGCGGGCCGGGCTGTGGAAGGTGACCGGCAAGCCCGGCCAGGCCACCATCATGGCGGCGTGGGCCGGGCGGATCCTGGCCGTCGTGCTGGTCGCGGTGCCGCTGGCCCTGTCCTCGAACGGCACCGTCGGTCTGAGCGGGTATTACGGGCTCTGGTTCGTGGTCGTGGCGGTGTTCATGTGGATGAGCGCGGGCCAGGCGCTGCGGTCGGCCAAGATCAGGGAACGGCTGCCTGGCATCCAGGCCCGGGCGCTGGCCCGCCGCGCGATCCCGATCCCGTCGAGCCTGCCGCTGGCCGAGGCGATCAGGCGGGCCGACCTGGCCCAGGCCAGGGCCCTGGTCGTGGTCGATCACGACGCCAAGCCCATCGCGATCGTGAACGAGGGCGCGGTGATGGCCACGCCGGAACAGCGTCGGCCCTGGGTCGACGTCAGCTCGCTGGCGCGGACGCTGGACCCTGGCATGATCTTGTCGGCCGACCTGTCAGGCATGGACCTCATCGAGGCGGTGCGCAAGACCCCGGCCTCGGAGTACCTGCTGGTGGAACCGTCGGGGCAGGTCTATGGCGTGCTCGCGACCGCCGACCTCGATATGGCATTCGCCGGCGTCTGAGAGCGCGCTGAGCCGCTCGCGCCGCTAGCCTGGCTCAGTGATCACGCATCCGCGCGGCCCGCTGGCACCGGGAGACCAGGTGCAGCTGACCGACCCGAAGGGGCGCCAGCACCGGCTGGTGCTGACCGCGGGCAAGGTGTTTCACACTCATCGCGGCGCGCTCGCCCACGACGCGCTGATCGGCCAGCCCGAGGGCTGCGTCGTGACGTCGGCAGGCGGCACCGCCTACATCGCGCTGCGGCCGCTGCTGGCCGACTACGCGCTCTCCATGCCGCGCGGCGCCGCCGTGATCTACCCGAAGGACGCGGCCCAGATCATCGGGCAGGCCGACATCTTCCCCGGCGCCCGTGTGGTGGAAGCGGGCGCAGGCTCGGGCGCGCTGTCGTGCTGGCTGCTGCGCGCCATCGGCGAGAACGGCCACCTCATTTCGTTCGAGCGCCGCGCCGACTTCGCGGAGATCGCCGCGGCCAACGTCGAGCGGTATTTCGGCGGCCTGCATCCGGCCTGGCAGCTGATCGTCGGCGACCTTGACGCGGCGGGCATTGACGACGCCGACCGCATCGTCCTCGACATGCTGGCGCCGTGGGAGCATGCGAAAGCGAGCGCCGGCATGCTGATCCCCGGCGGTCTGGTCTGCTGCTACGTGGCAACCACGACCCAGCTGGCCCGGACGGTCAGCGCGCTGCGCGACCAAGGCAACTTCGCCGAGCCGGCCGCGTGGGAGACCATGCAGCGCGGCTGGCATGTCGACGGGCTGGCGGTACGGCCAGAGCACCGGATGGTCGGCCATACCGGCTTTCTCATCACGGCGCGCCGGCTGGCCGACGGGGTCACCGCCCCGCCACGCCGGCGGCGGCCGTCGAAGGGGGCCGAGGCCGAGGCGGCCGAGCTGGCGGAACCCCAGATCAGCGGCCCGGGATCAGTAACGGGGTAGCCAGTTTTCCGGATCGTAACGCAGAATGCGGCGTGAGGACCTGCCGCCAGGTTACGTAAGCACCTTGGATAGGTAGGGTCTAAGTAACTCAGCTCTCTGGGAGGGGGTGAGGGGCATGGCCTCTCGTGACGACAGCGTTCACTCCGGGCGCCACGATGACGAGGTCAAGGTCCTAAACACGCAGATCTCCTTCCTTGAAGAGGAGGTCGCAGCGCTGCGCAGCCGGCTCGCCGACTCGCCGCGTCAAACGCATCTGCTCGAGCAGCGGCTGCGTGAAGCCGAGGCGAATCTCGCGGCCATCACCGGCCAGAACGAGCGCCTGGCCGGCACCTTGCGCGAGGCGCGCGATCAGATCATTTCGCTCAAGGAGGAAGTCGACCGGCTGGCCCAGCCACCGAGCGGGTTCGGCATCTTCCTGCAGGCCACCGAGGACAGCACCGCGGACGTCTTCACCGGCGGGCGGAAGATGCGGGTGAGTGTCAGCCCGAGCATCGACCTGGAGTCGCTGCGGCCCGGCCAGGAAGTCGTGCTGAACGAGGCGCTCAACATTGTCATCGCCCAGGGCTACGAGACCGTCGGCGAAGTCGTCATGCTCAAGGAGATCCTCGACGGCGGCGACCGCGCGCTGGTGATCTCGCACGCCGACGAGGAGCGCGTGGCCCGGCTGGCCGAGCCGCTGCTCGCCTCGACGCTGCGGTCCGGCGACTCGCTGCTGCTCGAGCCGCGCTCGGGCTATGTCTACGAGCGCATCCCCAAGGCTGAGGTCGAAGAGCTCATCCTTGAGGAAGTCCCGGACATGACCTACTCCGAGATCGGCGGCCTCGGCCCGCAGATCGAGCAGATCAGGGACGCGATCGAGCTGCCGTACCTCCACGCGGACCTCTTCCGCGAGCACCAGCTGCGTCCACCGAAGGGCGTGCTGCTGTACGGCCCGCCCGGCTGCGGCAAGACGCTCATCGCCAAGGCCGTCGCCAACTCGCTGGCCAAGCAGGTCGCCGCCCGGACCGCCGCCGCCTCTTCCGAGGACGGGAACGAGGGCTCCGCCGGGTCGGCGCCTGCGAAGGAGCGGCGCAGCTTCTTCCTGAACATCAAGGGCCCCGAGCTGCTGAACAAGTACGTCGGCGAGACCGAGCGGCACATCCGGCTGGTGTTCCAGCGCGCGCGGGAGAAGGCCAGCGAGGGCATGCCGGTCATCGTGTTCTTCGACGAGATGGACTCGATCTTCCGCACCCGCGGTTCCGGCGTCTCCTCCGACGTGGAAAACACGATCGTCCCGCAGCTGCTCAGCGAGATCGACGGCGTGGAGGGGCTGGAAAACGTCATCGTCATCGGTGCGTCCAACCGCGAGGACATGATCGATCCGGCCATCCTGCGGCCGGGCCGGCTCGACGTGAAGATAAAGATCGAGCGCCCGGACGCCGAGGCGGCCAGGGACATCTTCTCGAAGTACGTGCTGAAGGGCCTGCCGCTGCACCCGGACGACCTGGCCGAGCACGGCGGGCACGCGGACGCGACCGTCGCCGCGATGATCCAGCGCGTGGTCGAGCGGATGTACTCCGAGACCGAGGAGAACCGGTTCCTTGAGGTCACCTACGCCAACGGCGACAAGGAAGTGCTGTACTTCCGCGACTTCAACTCCGGCGCGATGATCCAGAACATCGTCGACCGGGCGAAGAAGATGGCGATCAAGGAGTTCCTGGAGACCGGGCAGAAGGGACTGCGCGTCGCGCACCTGCTGAGCGCGTGCGTGGATGAGTTCAAGGAGAACGAGGACCTGCCCAACACCACCAACCCCGACGACTGGGCGCGGATCTCCGGCAAGAAGGGCGAGCGGATCGTCTACATCCGCACGCTGATCTCCGGCAAGAGCGGCACCGAGGCCGGCCGTTCGATCGACACAGTGTCGAACACCGGCCAATATCTGTGACGTCAGGCCCGGCTCCGCCGGGCCTGACGCCCCAGGCGTGCTAACCCGGGGGACGACCCCCGGACCCCCGCGGACAACCGGTGGCTGGCGCTGAAGCCACAACTCCAGGGCGCGGCGTGCGGCGTGCTGGCACTACGGCATTAGGCTCATAGCTATGAGCGCGCGGCGGGTCATGGGCATAGAGACCGAGTACGGCATTTCCGTGCCTGGTCAGCCGGGTGCGAACGCGATGGTTAGCTCCTCCCAGGTGGTCAACGCCTACCAGGCGGCGACGGCCGCGCGGGCGCGCCGGGCCCGGTGGGACTTCGAGGAGGAGAACCCGCTACGCGACGCCAGGGGCTTCGATCTGGCCGCGGAAGCCGCCGATGCCTCTCAGCTCACCGACGAGGACCTTGGGCTCGCCAACGTCATCCTGACGAACGGGGCGCGGCTGTACGTCGACCACGCGCATCCGGAGTACTCGGCGCCCGAGTGCACGAACCCGCTGGATGCGGTCATCTGGGACAAAGCCGGCGAGCGGGTCATGGCGGAGGCCGCAGTCCGCGCCGCCGCCCTCCCCGGCGGCCCGGCGATCCAGCTGTACAAGCACAACACCGACAATAAGGGCGCTTCGTACGGCTGCCACGAGAACTACCTGATGAACCGGTCGACGCCGTTTGCCGACATCGTCCGCCATCTCACGCCGTTTTTCGTATCCCGCCAGGTGGTCTGCGGCGCGGGCCGCGTCGGCCGCGGCGCTGACGGCCGCGAGGAGGGCTTCCAGATCAGCCAGCGGGCCGACTTCTTCGAGGTCGAGGTTGGCCTGGAGACGACGCTGAAGCGGCCGATCATCAACACCCGCGATGAGCCGCACGCCGACCCGGACAAGTACCGACGGCTGCATGTCATCCTCGGCGACGCGAACATGAGCGAGGTCTCCACGTACCTCAAGCTGGGCACGACGGCGCTCGTGCTGGCCATGATCGAGGAGAAGTTCCTGGCCGGCGACCTGTCCATCGAGTCGCCCGTGGCCGAGCTGCGGGCGATCTCCCACGACCCGTCACTGCGCCACCTGGTCACGCTTCGCGATGGCCGCCGCATGACTGCCGTGCAGCTGCAGCTGGAGTACCTGGAGCTGGCGAAGAAGTTCTCCGAGGACAAGTACGGCAACGACGTCGACGAGCTCACCAGGGATGTGCTCGACCGCTGGGAGTCGGTACTCGGACGCCTCGCCGATGACCCGATGCAGACCTCGCACGAGCTGGACTGGGTGGCCAAGCTCGAGATCCTTGAGGGCTACCGGTCGAGGGACGGACTCGGCTGGGGTCATCCGCGCCTGCAGCTCGTCGACCTGCAGTACTCCGATGTCCGGCTGGACCGCGGCCTGTACAACCGGCTGGCCGCGCGTGGCCGGATGGTCAGGCTCACCAGCGAGGACGTTGTGCTGACGGCGATGGACGAGCCGCCCGCGGACACCAGGGCCTACTTCCGGGGCCGGTGCCTGCGGAAGTACCCGGACGCGGTGGCTGCGGCGTCGTGGGACTCGGTGATCTTTGACATCCCCGGCCGGGAGTCGCTGCAGCGCGTGCCGACGCTGGAGCCGCTGCGCGGCACCCGGGCGCACGTCGGTGACCTGCTGGACCGATGCGAGACCGCGGGCGAGCTGGTGGCCGCGCTGACCGGCCAGGACTAGCGGCCGCACGTGCGGTAAGCCGCGAACCCTCGCAAAAGCCGCGATATTGATCTGGACGTGACACGTGCGCCTGTGTCTATCCTGGCCACGAGTTGTCTCGACGTGATACCGATGCTCTGGTCCAGGGTTGGATGGCTCACTAGCAGGCGAGGATTAGCGTTGAGAGAGCGCGGGTGGCACCGCGGAGCACGGAGGTAGAGCATGGCGACGAAGGACACCGGCGGGCAGCGGCAGACTACGAGGCGGACCGAGGAAGAAGAGGAAGTCGAACCGCGCGAAACCGATGAAGTCCGGGAGCGGCAGGACAAGCTGACCGACGACGTCGACGCGATCCTCGACGAGATCGACGAGGTCCTCGAGGAGAACGCCGAGGAGTTCGTCCGCTCGTACGTCCAGAAGGGCGGCGAGTGACGCCGTTGCAGCCTTGAGCGAACGCGAGCGTTCCCCGGCGCCCTTGGGTCAGCGGCGGGGCTAGGGTCTTAAATGATGTTGGCAGACCGGAAGGACGTTTGCAGTGGGCGGCATTGAACCCCAGTCGCGGTGGCAGCCTTCGGCGTTCCTGGCCGCGGGATCCTCGTCTTTCGCTGACTTCCTGACGACGGCAGCTCCGGACTTGCTGCCCGCGCAACGCGAGGCCGGCGCGGCTCTCGGTCACGACCTGCCGCACGCCACCACGATCGTGGCCGCGATCTGCGAAGGCGGCGTCGTGATGGCCGGCGACCGCCGCGCGACGTCGGGCAACATGATCTCCCAGCGCGACATGGAGAAGGTCTTCCCCGGCGATGAGTACTCCTGCGTCGGCATCTCCGGAGTGGCGGGCATCGGTGTCGACCTGGTCCGGCTGTTCCAGGTCGAGCTCGAGCACTACGAGAAGCTCGAGGGGCGATCGCTGTCGCTTGAGGGCAAGGCGAACCGGCTGGCCGGCCTCGTCCGCGGCAACCTGATGGGCGCCATGCAGGGCCTGGTCGCGGTGCCGATACTGGCCGGCTTCGACGAAGAGGTACGGCACGGGCGGATCTTCACCTACGACGTCGCGGGCGGCCGGTACGAGGAGCAGCGGTTCAGCTCGATCGGCTCGGGTTCGGTCTTCGCCCGCGGCTCGCTCAAGAAGCTCTACCGTGACGGCATGTCGGTCGAGGATGTCGTGCTCGCCTGCATGCAGGCGCTGTATGACGCGGCCGATGACGACTCGGCGACCGGCGGTCCCGACGTGAGCAGGAGAATCTTCCCGGTGGTCGCGACGGTGACCGAGGACGGCTTCGAGCGGCTGTCCGATGAGGCGGCCGGGCGGTACGCGCTCGCCGTCGTCAACGAGCGCATGCAACTGCCTGACGGCCCGGCCGCCGCGATGCAGCAGATCACGTCCTAGCCGTCGGAAGCTCAGCCGAATCCTGTCCAGCTGGCCCACTCGAGTAAGGAACGCTAGCGGTGTCGATGCCCTTCTACGTGTCACCTGAACAGGTGATGAAGGACAAGTCGGATTACGCGCGGAAGCGCATCTCGCAGATCCGCAGCGGCGTTGTGATCACCTGCGAAGCCGGCATCCTGTTCGTCGCGCCCAACCCCTCGCGGGCGCTGCGCAAGTTCAGCGAGCTGTACGACCGCATCGCCTTCGCCGCGGTCGGCCGTTACAACGAGTTCGAGAGCCTGCGCAAGGCGGGCGTCAGGTACGCGGACATGACCGGGTTCCAGTACGACCGCCGGGACGTGACCGCCCGCGGCCTGGCCGACTGGTACGCGCAGCTCCTGGGGGCGCTGTTCACCGACAGCCCGAAGCCGTACGAGGTCGAGCTCGTGGTCGCTGAGGTCGGCGTGACCCCCGATGCCGACCAGATCTACCGGATCATCTTCGACGGGTCGGTCGCCGAGGAGCACGGCGGTTTCGTGGTCATGGGAGGTCAGGCCGAGCGCGTCGCCGAGGTCCTGAGGGAGAGCTACAAGCCGGGCCTGTCCCTGACGGATGCGATGACGCTGGCGATCGGCGCGCTGTCCGTGCAGAACGACGGCAGCAGCTCCGAGACGATCACCGCCGATCAGCTCGAGGCGGCGCTGCTGGAGCGCAGCCGGACGCACCGGGCCTTCCGCCGGCTTTCCGGCGCCCGGCTGGACACGCTGCTGACCGAGGCCCTGAAGAAGCCGGTGCCCGCGGGCTCAGCGACTGCCGGCGAGATCGGTTCGCCCTCCGACGGGGCTGACGGCGGCGAGTAACTGAGCGAGTCGGCGAGGTGCCGGCGGTGTCTGGACTGAGGAGCGGTTTTGGCGACGAGGGAAGACGCCGCCCAGGGGCACCTCGACGGCTGAGCGGGAAAACACCGCGATTTCCGGGCATTGATACTGTCGAATTCAGGGGCCGCGGCGGCGCGGTCCCGCCCCGCAGCAGGAGGACACCGTGACCGCGGACCTGGCGACCATCACTGGCATCGATGCGCCCACTGGCCTGCTGATCGGGGGGCAGTGGACGTCGGGACGGTCAGGCACGCTGCGCGTACTCAACCCGGCCACCGAGGACGTGCTGGCCGAGGTGGCCGACGCCAGTCCTGAGGATGGCCTGGAGGCCGTGGGGGCCGCGGCGGCGGCGCTGCCTGCCTGGGCCGCTACGCCGCCCCGTCAGCGCGGTGAGTGCCTGCGCAAGGCCTACGAGCTGATGACCGAGCGGTCTGAGCAGCTGGCCCGGCTGATGGTGCTGGAGAACGGCAAGGCGCTGCGGGACGCGCGCGGCGAGGTCCTCTATGCCGCCGAGTTCTTCCGGTGGTACTCCGAGGAGGCCGTGCGCATCGACGGCCACCTGTCCGTCGCCCCGTCCGGAGCCAACAAGATCATGGTGATCCGCCAGCCGGTGGGCGTCAGCTACATGATCACGCCCTGGAACTTTCCGGCCGCAATGGCGACCCGCAAGATCGGTCCAGCGCTGGCGGCGGGCTGCACGGTCGTGCTCAAGCCGGCCAAGGAGACCCCGCTGAGCGCGCTCGCGGTCGCGGAGATCCTGGCCGAGGCGGGGGTGCCGGACGGCGTGGTCAACGTGCTGCCGACCAACAAGCCCGGCCCGCTGACGTCGGCCATTCTCGCCGACCCGAGGGTGCGGAAGCTGTCGTTCACCGGCTCGACCGAGGTCGGCCGCATGCTGCTCAAGCAGGCTGCCGACTACGTGACGAACTGCTCGATGGAGCTGGGCGGCAACGCCCCCTTCCTGGTCCTCGACGACGCCGACATTGACGCCGCGGTCGAGGGCGCGTTCCTGGCCAAGATGCGCAACGGCGGCGAGGCCTGCACCGCGGCCAACCGGTTCTACGTGCACGAGAAGGTCGCCGGCGAGTTCTCGGCCAAGCTGGCGACGCGGCTGGCCGGGCTCAAGGTCGGGCCCGGCCTCGATGACGGCGTCGATCTCGGCCCGCTGGTGAACGCCGACACCCGGACGAAGGTCGCCGATCTGGTGGACTCGGCCACCGGTGACGGGGCGCAGGTGCTGACCGGCGGGCATGCCCCGGACCGGGCCGGCTACTACTACGAGCCGACGGTGCTCGATGGCGTCCCGGCTGGCGCCGGGATCCTGTCGGAGGAGATTTTCGGCCCGGTGGCGCCGATCGTCAGGTTCACGGACACCGACGAGGCGGTCGCGCTGGCCAACAACACCGAGTACGGGCTGGTGTCCTATCTGTACAGCGGTGACCTGCGGCGCGCGTTGCGGGTCGCGGAAGCGCTGGAAGCGGGCATGGTGGGTATCAACCGGGGAGTGGTCTCCGACCCGGCGGCGCCATTCGGCGGCGTGAAGCAGTCCGGCCTCGGCCGCGAGGGCGCGCACGAGGGACTGCTGGAGTACACCGAGACCAAGTACATCGCCGTCGATTGGTAGTTGGGGACGGATGGACAGGCGCATTTTCGGGCTGGAGAACGAGTACGGCGTTACGTGTACCTTCCGCGGCCAGCGCCGCCTGTCTCCCGATGAGGTGGCCAGGTACCTGTTCCGGCGGGTGGTCTCGTGGGGCCGCAGCAGCAACGTCTTTCTGCGCAACGGCGCCCGGCTGTACCTCGACGTCGGCAGCCACCCCGAGTACGCGACGCCCGAGTGCGACAGTCTCATTGACCTGGTCACGCACGACAAGGCGGGGGAGCGGATCCTGGAGGGCCTGCTCGTCGACGCCGACACCCGGCTGCGCGAGGAGGGCATCGCCGGGGACATCTACCTGTTCAAGAACAACACCGACTCGGCCGGCAACTCCTACGGCTGCCACGAGAACTACCTCGTCGGCAGGCACGGCGAGTTCGGCCGGCTAGCCGACGTGCTGATCCCGTTCCTGGTCACCCGCCAGATCATCTGCGGCGCGGGCAAGGTGCTGCAGACGCCGAGAGGCGCGGTGTACTGCGTGAGCCAGCGTGCTGAGCACATCTGGGAGGGAGTCTCCTCGGCGACGACCCGGTCCCGGCCGATCATCAACACCAGGGACGAGCCGCATGCCGACGCCGAGCGCTTCCGCCGCCTGCATGTGATCGTCGGCGACTCGAACATGAGCGAGACCACCATGCTGCTGAAGGTCGGCGCCACCGACCTCGTGCTGCGGATGGTGGAAGCGGGCATCGTCATGCGCGACCTGACACTGGAGAATCCGATCCGGGCCATCAGGGACGTCAGCCACGACATGACCGGCAGGCGCAAGGTGCGGCTCGCGAACGGGCGCGAGGTCAGCGCGCTGGAGATCCAGCAGGAGTATCTGACCAAGGCACTGGACTTCACCACGCGCAAGGGTCAGGACCCGGTGACGGCCAGGGTCCTCGACCTGTGGCAGCGGACGCTGACCGCGGTCGAGACCGGTGACCTGGGCCAGGTGGCCCGCGAGATCGACTGGGTCACCAAGTACCAGCTGATCGAGCGGTACCGCGCCAAGCACGACCTGCAGCTCGCCTCGCCCAGGGTCGCGCAGCTCGACCTGGCCTATCACGACGTTCATCGCGGCCGCGGCCTGTACTACCTGCTGCAGAAGCGGGGCGCGGTCGAGCGGGCCTGCCGTGACATCGAGATCTTCGCCGCGAAGAACATCCCGCCGCAGACCACCAGGGCGCGCCTGCGCGGGGAGTTCATCCGGCGGGCTCAGGAGCGGCGGCGCGACTACACCGTCGACTGGGTGCACCTGAAGCTCAACGACCAGGCGCAGCGGACCGTGCTGTGCAAGGACCCGTTCCGATCGGTAGACGAACGCGTGGAAAAGCTGATCGCAGGCATGTAGCGCGTCCGGGCGGGGGCCTGATGACTACTAGTTGCCTTCGCGCGACTACTTATTGTTGCTACGCTCTCCGGGTTGCATGAAGCCCAAGGGGTCAGGGCATTCGGGGCTAATCGGGGGACTCGTTCGTGCCGCGTTCAGGCAATTCATCGTGCTTAGATCCGGGCGCTACCGTTGTCGGGGGCTGCGGCCATATCGGCTTGCCGCTGGCCATCGCACTGGCGTCGGCCGGGATGAGGGTCGTCTGCTATGACCTGAGCGAGCCGGCGGTAGCCGCGGTCCGCAGCGGCACGATGCCGTTCCGCGAGCCGGGCGCGGCGGCACCGCTGCGCGCCGCGCTGGCCGCCGGGCGGCTGACCGCGACCACCGACGCGTCGGTCATCCGCTCCGCCGAGCACGTCGTCATTACCGTCGACGGCGCGCTGGCCGACGTGTTCGCGTCCTGCGGTCCGTATCTCGCCGACGGCCAGCTGGTGGTGTTGCGCAGCACCGCTGCGCCGGGCGATACCGCGCGGCTGGAGAAGCTGGCGGCCGAGCTCGGGATCGACGTCGACGTCGCGTTCTGCCCGGAGCGGATCGCCGAGGGACAGGCAATGACCGAGCTGTTCGAGCTGCCCCAGATCATCTCGAGCCGGACCGCGCGCGGCGTGGAACGGGCTGCGAGCCTGTTCCGGCGGCTGGTTCCGGCGCTCGTGACGATGTCGCCCGAGGAAGCCGAGCTCGCCAAGCTGTTCAGCAACACCTGGCGCTACATCGGCTTCGCGGCCGCCAACCAGTTCTACGAGATCGCCAACGATCGCGGGCTGGACTTCGAGCGGATAAGGGAGGGGCTCCAGCTCGACTACCCGCGCGGGGCCGGCCTCCCCCCGGCCGGGTTCGCCGCCGGCCCGTGTTTGCTCAAGGACACGCTCAGCCTGATCGGGAGCGGCGGCGAGTTCCGGCTTGGGCAGGCCGCCGTGGCGGCGAACGAGGGCCTCGCCGACTACGTGGTCGACCGGCTGGCCAGCACGCATGACCTGGCCGGCATGCGGGTCGGCCTGCTCGGCATGGCCTTCAAGGGCGGCTCGGACGACACGCGCTCCAGCCTCTCCTACCGGCTTAAGCGGCTCCTGGCCGCCCGCGCCCGCGAGGTGCTGTGCAGCGACCCGCTGGTGATCTCCGACCCGGACCTGCTGCCGCTCCCAGCCGTCCTGGCGGCGGCGGACCTGATCGTCGTCGCCGCACCGCACCCGCAGTACCGGGATCTGCCCGCCGGCCTGCTGCTGGCCGACATCTGGGGCGTCACCGACCGCGGCGTGCGGATATGACTCCGTCCGCGGAAGGATGTGCTGTCCCGGGGGGACGACGACCCCCAGCGCCGGGCCCGGCGCTCGAGCGGCTGCTGACGCCGTTCCGCCGGGTGCTGCCCCGCCCGAGCCTGCTGCTGCCCGGCCGGCTCGGCCCGCGCCTGACCGGAGTCCCGGTCCGGCTGGTGCCGGAGCCGGCGAGCAGGCCCGCGCCGGACCGGGAGCCCGACCGGCGCCGGCGAAGCTGGCTGTTAGCTGGCTCAGCCGCGGTCGGCTGGGCGATCTGCGGGCTGGGGCTGTTCGCCCTGTACCTGCACATGTCCAGGACCGTCTCGGTCAACTCCGACGGCGCGTCCAACGCCCTGCAGGCGTGGGCGATGCTGCACGGCAATCCGCTCCTGCGCGGCTGGGAGCTGTCGGATGTGTCGTTCTACACGACCGAGCTGCCGCAGTACCTGCTCATCGAGCTTGCCCGCGGGCTGACGCCCGACGTGGTGCACGTCGGCGCGGCCATGACGTACACATTCGTGCTGCTCCTGGCGGCGCGGCTCGCCAAGGGCGGCGCGCGGGGGAGGCAGGGGCTGGTGCGGGCGGCACTGGCAGCCGGCATCATCCTGGCGCCGCAGGCGGCCGAGGTCCCGGTGCTGATGCTGTCGCCCGATCATGTCGGCAGCACGGTGCCGGTCCTGCTCATGTGGCTGCTGATCGACCGGGCCGGCCGGCGCTGGTATGTGCCCGCGGCATCCGGCCTTCTCCTGGCGCTGGCCGTCGTGGCCGATCAGATCATCCTGATCACCGGTGTAGCCCCCGTGGTCCTGGTGGCGGCGGCGCGCGCCTACCAGAAGCTGGTGCGCGAGCGGGCCCGGCTCCGGTCGGCGTGGTTCGAGCTCTCGCTCGGCGCGGCTGGCCTCGCCGGGGCGGCGGTGGGGGAGCGCGCCCTTGTTCTTATCCAGCACAGTGGCGGCTTCCTGGTCTGGCCGGTCAGCGAGCGGCTGGTGAGCCTCGACAACTTCCCGCACAACCTGCTGCAGACCTACCAGGGCATACTCCTGCTCTTCGGGGCGGACTTCATGGGCCAGCCGGCCGGCCTGGCGGCCGGGCTCGCCCTGGTCCACCTGGTCGGGCTCGGCCTCGCCGTCTGGGCGGTGTGCGCGGCGGTGCGGCGGTACGTCGGCAGCGAGCTGGTGATCCAGCTAATGGTCGTGGCCACGCTGGCGAGCCTGGCCAGCTTCGCGCTCGGGCCGAACGCCGGCCAGCCGCTGAGCAGCCGGGAGTTCGCCGCGGTCCTGCCGTTCGCGGCCGCGCTCGCCGGTCGGACGCTTGCGCCCCGGCTCAGCCGGGCGCGCATGCTCCCCGCCCTCGGGGTCGTGCTCGGGATCTACGCGATCGGCGCTGTGAGCCTGGCCGCCCAGCCGCCGGCGGCCGCCCAGAATCAGGCCCTGGCTGGCTGGCTCGCCGCGCACCGGCTCACGTATGGCCTGGCCGGATACTGGATTGCGAATTCCGTCACGCTCGACAGCGGCGGCGCGGTTCATCTCTGCCCCCTCAAGGGCAATGAGCAGACCGCACGGCCAGAATGGTGGGAAATCCAATTAAGCTGGTACAATCCCGAATTGCATGACGCCAATTTCGTCGTGCTGCCCAGCAACGGCATCGGGCCGCCGCCCGGCCCGGGGCCGCTGCCTCCGACCGTGCCGGGAGTGCTGGGCGCTTTCGGGCAGCCCGCCCGGGTGTATTACTTGGCCCAATACACTGTCCTGGTCTGGAATAAGAATCTTCTGACAGTTATGCAGTAATCCGCCCGGATTTGCCGCTCGGGTGCCGTCCTCCGCAGGTGCGCGGGTGGCCTGATCCGGTCTGTGTCTGCCGGTAGGCTGACCCGGGTCTTTGAAATCGAAACTGAGGAATCTCATGCGCCGCATTGCTGCGTCCCTCCTGATACCCCTCGTCGCCGGTGCGGCGCTCGTGGGTTGCGGGTCATCGAGCCCGTCCGGCTCCGCCAGCGGGAACGCGAATTCCGCCGTGACTGTCTCCGGGACCTTCAACCACACCCCGACGGTGAAGATCCCGCACGAGAAGCCGACGGCCAAGCTCTACTACAGCACGCCGATCAAGGGCTCGGGCGGCGCGATCGCCTCGGGTGACCTCGCGCTGGCCAACGTCGCGATCTACAAGTGGAGCGGGAAGACGAGCACCCTGCTGGACAGCACCTACACCAGCGGGCCGCAGCTCATCCCGGCGACTCTGCCCCTGTCGGGCCTCACGACGGCGCTGAAGGGTGCCTCGATCGGCAGCCGCATCGTCGCGGTCCTGCCGCCGAAGTACGCCTACGGCACGCAGGGGAACTCCAGCCTGAACGTCAAGGGCACCGACACGCTGGTCTGGGTCATCGACCTGCTGCAGCAGTTCGCGCCCGGCCAGTCGGTCAGCGGCTCGCAGACCTCGAACGGCGGCGGGGCGCTGCCGACCGTGACGACCAAGGCCGGCTCGGCGCCGGTGGTCACGATCCCGAAGAAGTCGCCGCCGACCAAGCTCTCGGTCACGACCCTCATCAAGGGCAACGGCGCCGAGCTGCAAGAGGGTGACACGGTCGTGGCCCAGTACGTCGGGGTGAACTGGCGCACCGGCAAGGTGTTCAGCGCTTCGTGGCCTTCGTCGTCGCAGCCGAGTGGTCAGCCGTTCTCGTTCCAGCTCGGCGGGCAGGTCATCACGGGCTGGAATGACGGGCTGCCCGGCACCACCGTCGGCAGCCGCGTCATGCTCGTCATCCCGCCGTCGCTGGGCTACGGCCCGAGCGGCGGCCAGGCGAGCGCCGGGATCAAGAAGAACGACTCGCTCGTGTTCGTCATCGACATCCTGGGCGTCCAGGGCCCGTCATCCTGAGGTAGCCGCCTGCAGGCCGGCCGCGTGCCGGCCTGCAGCTGCCGCCGCGAGGAAGTACGCCAGGTCCTCGTCGAGGCCGCGGCCCATGGTGGACAGCGGCACCGGGCACGCCCGGAGCACGTCTTCCAGCCCCGCGACGCTGACCCGGACGAGGCTGTGCCTGGCGGCGAGCGGGGCGGCCGCCGCGGCCACCTGCGCCCCGAACTCGCCCGGCAGCTCGGGTACGACGATGTCCGCCCTGGCCAGGGCCACCCGGCCGTAGGCAGTCAGGCTGTGGTGAGAGACGCCGCGATGGCGCGGCCGCGGGTCGGCCTGGCTGACCCGAAGCGATCCGACGGCTGAGCCGCCGAGTACCGCGGCGGCGTTGATGGCCTCGCCCGCGGCGACGCCGGAGAAGCCCCAGCGGGTGCCCGAGCCGAGGTTTCCCGGACCCTGGATGACCACGGCTAGCTCGGCGTCCAGCACGTGCCTGGCCGCGAGCAGGCCGCTATGCAGGGTGACGGCCTCCAGGTCGCCGCCGAAGGCCTGGCCGACCGTTACGGTCCCGGCCAGCCACCCCAGATCGGTCAGGGCGGCCACGGTGCGGGAGAACCACACGGGGAGGGCGCCGCCGTCGAGCATGACATAGGCGACGCGCGGATCGTCCGACTCGGGCCCTGCTGACCCGGGGGACGACCCCCGGAACCCCCGCCTAGCGCCAGCTCGTTCCGATCTATAGGCCGCCAGGATGGCCGGCAGCGCGGAGTGCAGATCGGCGGCGACCACGGGCATCCCGCCGAGGTCGTCGGCGTCTTGCAGCCGGTCGTGGTAGGGCGAGCCCTGCTCCTCGGCGCCGAGCACGGTCGCCTGCAGCGGCGTGTACCGTGCCTTGATCAGATGGCCAGGCCCGGCCGCGTCGGCCGGCAGCCGGTCGGGGATCGCCACCACCAGGGCATAGCCACCGGTGCCGAGCCCGAGGTCGAGGGCTCCGGTATTGAGCAGAACCCGGTCGCCGGGCGCGGGCGTCCCGGTCAGCTCCGGATAGGCGAGTGCCAGCACCGTCACGTCACCGATGCGCACCTCGAGCTCGAGCGCGCCGCGCCACGATCGGCCGAGCGCTGAAACCTCGCCACTGCGCCACCTGATCACTCAGGCAGGGTAGCGTCGGAGCCGGGGAAGGGAAGGCGATGTCAAGGCGGAAGACCGAGCGACTGCTGAGCCTTGTCGTCTGCCTGCTGTCGGCTCGCCGGTACCTGACCGCGGCGCAGATCCGGGACGCGGTGCCTGGCTATCCAGACTCGTTCGACGCGTTCAAACGAATGTTCGAGCGCGACAAGGACGAACTCCGCGAGCTGGGGATCCCGCTGGAGACCGGGGTGAACGCGGGGACCGAGGACGAGGCCGGATACCGGATCTCCCGCCAGGCCTACGAGCTGCCCGACATCAGGCTCGAGCCGGACGAGGCGGCGGTGCTCGGGCTGGCCGCGCGGGTGTGGCGCCGCGCCGAGCTGGCCGGAGCGGCCGAGGGGGCGCTGCTGAAGCTGCGCGCCGCCGGGATCGAGGCCGAGGATATGAGCCAGCCCGGCATCGAGCCGAGGCTGCAGACCGGCGAGGCGGCGTTCGGCCCGCTGTGGGAGGCCGTTCGCGATCGGCGCCCCGTGTCCTTCGGCTACCTGGCCGCGGGCCGGTCGACGTCGCAGCAGCGCCTGCTCGAGCCCTGGGGCGTGGTGAACCGGCGCGGCCGGTGGTATGTGGTCGGGCACGATCGCGACCGGGGTGAGCAGCGGGTGTTCCGGCTGAGCCGGATCGCGGGGTCGGTGACGTTCATCGGCCCGTCGGGCTCGGTGACCGTCCCGCCGGGCACGGACGTACGCGGCACGGTCATGGCGTGGGACTCCGAGCCGCCGCCGGTGCGGACCTGCCGCCTGCGCATCCGCCAGGGCGCCGGGCATGGCCTCCGCCGGCACGCCCGCAGCGTGACGCCCGCTCGTCAGTCCGGATGGGATGAGGTCGAGGTGACCTTCACCGACCTGGGATGGTTCGCCGAGCAGATTGCCTCCTTCGGCGCCGACGTGGTCGTGCTCGAACCCATGGACCTGCGAGATGCCGTGATCGGCCGGCTCAAGGGAGTGCTGGCATGAACGACAGTGCCGCCCGCAACCAGACCGCGACCGACCGGCTGCAACGGCTGCTGGCGCTGGTCCCGTACGTGGTCAGCCGGAACGTCGTGGGCATGGCCGAGACCGCGGCCGCCTTCGGGATCACCGAGCGGGAGCTGGTCGATGACCTCAACATGCTCTGGTGCGTCGAGCTGAGGTCGCCCGACCCGTACTGCCCGATCGACCTGTCCTACGAGGGCGGCGAGATCATGATCAGCGAGGCCGAGGCCATGGACAGGCCGCTCCGCCTCGGGGTCGACGAGGCGTGCGCGCTGCTGGTGGCCCTGCGCATGCTGGCCGAGCTGCCAAGCATCGGGGACGGGTCGGCGCTGAGCCGGACGATCGCCAAGCTGGAGGCGGCGGCAGGCAACGCGGGCGGCCCGAGCGCCCAGGTGGCGGTCCAGATGGACCACCTCGCCGGGCAGACGGCCATGGCCCAGATCACCGACGCCCTCGGCCGGGACCGGCGCCTGCACATCTCGTACTACGTTCACGGCCGGGACGAGGCGACCGAGCGGGACGTGGACCCGATGCGCCTGCTCGTCGTCGAGGGCCGCACCTACCTGGAAGGGTGGTGCCGCCGGGCGAACGCGGTGCGGACCTTCCGGCTGGACCGGATCCTGGCTCTTGAGGTCCTGGACGTGGCCAAGGAGGTGCCCACCGGCGCCCAGCCCGTGGACGTCGATGGCGGCCTGTTCCGGCCCTCGCCGGAGGACGTTCACGTGGTGCTTGAGCTGGGCGCCGCCGGGCGGTGGGTGGCCGAGTACTTCCCGTGCGAGTCGGCCGAGGAGACGCCCGACGGGCGGCTGCGGATCATGCTGCGGACGCCGGACACCCAGATGGTACGCAGGCTGGCGCTGCGTCTCGGGGAGGACGGCCGGGTGATCTCCCCGCCCGAGCTGGCCGAGCAGATCGCCGCCGATGCCATGGCGGCGCTTGAGCACTATGCGACGCAGAGCATTATGGACACCGCAATGTGACGTTCACGCGCTGGCTAACCGCCATCCGACGGCCAGCCACGTATAGCCGTTTGCATAGAGCCCGCGTGTAGACTCTTGGCGAGGCCGAGGGGCCCGACACCCGTGTGAATGGGGACTTACATGTTTGACCCGAGCGCACCACACATCATCATTCTGCTGATCGTGGTCCTGCTGTTGTTCGGGTCCAGGCGGCTTCCCGGCGCGGCTAAGTCACTGGGCCAGTCCATGCATATCTTCAAGCGCAGCATCTCGGGCCTGGACTCTGAGGACGATGCGGCCAACCCGTACCCGGTCAACTCCGCCAACCCGGCCAACCCGGCGATGCCACCGGTCCTGCCGCCCGCGGTCCAGCAGCCCGCCCCGGTCCAGGACGCCACGCAGAGTCAGCTGCAGGACCTCCAGCGCCAGATCCAGGATCTGCAGCAGCAGGCTGCTGGCGGCAACGCCGGGCAGGCGAATGCCGGGCAGACCAGCCAGCCGTTCTAGCTGCCTGAGGTGGTTATGCCGGACGACGGCCTTGATCCGTATGCGGCTGACCGGGCCGCGGAGATTGGGCGCAGTCACCGGGTGAACCCCGAGGCGCGGATGCCGCTCATGGAGCACATCCGCGAGCTGCGGAACCGGGTCCTGAAGGTCACCCTCGCGGTCGTCGTCGGCTCGGTCATCGGCTGGTACCTCTACCCCCATGTCTGGCATTTCATCGAGGCGCCGTACTGCCGGATCCCGCAGCCGCGGGACCTTTTCGCCGGCAAGGGCTGCCATCTGTTCGTGACCGGGCTGTTCGACGGCCTGTTCCTGCGCCTGAAGATCTCCATCGTCACCGGCCTGATCATCAGCTCGCCGGTCTGGTTCTACCAGATGTGGGCGTTTATCGCGCCCGGCCTGTACCGGCGGGAGCGGCGCTGGGCCTACTTCTTCGTGGGGGCGGCGGTACCGCTGTTCGTGGGTGGCGGGGCCACCGCCTACTTCGCGATGAGCAAGGGAATCCACTTCCTGCTCGACCTGGTGCCGCCGGGTGCCACGGCGATCATCACGATCGACACCTACATCGGCTACGCGCTGGCCATGCTGGCGATCTTCGGCATCGCCTTCGAGCTGCCGCTGGTTTTTATCCTGCTGAACGTGGCCGGCGTCCTGACCCACGAGCGGTTCAGGAAGTGGCGCCGGATGATCATTTTTCTGGTGTTCGCGTTCGCGGCCGTCTTCACGCCGAGCCCCGACCCGATCAGCATGCTGCTGCTCGCCGTGCCGTGCGTGGTCCTGGTCGAGGCATCGGAGGTCTTCGTCTGGGCCAATGACCGCCGGCGGGCGCGCGCCGGCAGCCTGGCCTACCCCGGCCTGAGTGCCGAGGAAGTCGCCGCCTACGGGCTGGACAAGCCGCTCGAGGGCGAGGTCGACGCGGCGGCGGGCAGCTCAGCCGGCTCCTAACGCCGCCGGCTCCTCCCGCCCTGAGCGAACGCGGCTACCCGGCGCGGAGCGCGCCTGCGATGCTGGCGGAGATGAGCAGCTCGGGGTACGACCCCTTTTCTCGCGGCCGGTTCGGAGTCGGCAGCGCCAGCCTGGAGGCGGTCGATGGCAGCCGGGGCCGGACGTTCCCGGTTGAGATCTGGTTCCCGGCGGAGGCGCCGGGGCCGCTCCCGCTGGTGATCTTCTCGCACCACAGTGGCGGCGGCCGTCTCGGCGCGACATACCTGTGCATGCACCTGGCTAGTCACGGCTACGTCGTGGCCGCGATGGATCATAGCGAGGTGGTGGCTCCGGAGTTCGGGAGCCGGGCGGGTGAGTCGGCCGCCGAGCGCGCTGCCCGCATCGACGCGGTCATCTCGGCTCGCGTCCCTGACGTGCGATTCCTGCTTGACTACCTGCTGGACGGCCGGGCGAGCCGTGAGCTGGCCGGCCGTGAGCTGGATGCCGGGCGGATCGGCCTCGCGGGGCACAGCTTCGGCGGTTGGACTGCGCTGGCCGTGCCGGAGCAGGAGGAGAGAGTCGCGGCGGTCGTCGCCCTGGCACCCGGCGGGAGCTCGCGCCCGGTACCGGGAGTGCTGCCGCTGACGCTGACGTTCGACTGGCGACGGCCGGCCCCGGTGCTGATCCTGACCGGTGACTGCGACGTGCCCGTGCCGCTGGACGGGGTCCAGGAGGTGTTCGGGCGGGCGCCTTCGCCGAAGCGGATGTTCGTGCTGCGCCGGGCCGACCACGAGCACTTCGCGGACGACGTCGAGGCGACCCACGAGGCGCTGCGGGCAATGACGCTGCCGGGAGAGGCGGCCTGGATGACGGCCGCCATGCTCCCGGCCAGCGCGCTAGTTTCCGGTGAGACCGCGCACACCTTTACCTGCGGTCTCGTCGTGGCCCACCTGGACTCGGCGCTACGCGCCGATCCCGCGGCGGGGGAGTTCCTGTCCACCGGAGCCGAGCCAGCGCTAGCTGCACTCGGTGTGGACGGGTACGCCTGCCGGCCTGCGGCTAGCTGACCGGCGTAGCCTCGGCTGACGCTCGGCCAGCTTGGCCGTGCGCACGAGCCTGCGGCTGGCGGCCCGGCGGCGCTGCTCCTCGAGGTGATCTTCGGCTACAGCCAGGATCACGTTCGCGTACATCGTTGCCCTCCTGTCTGCGGGCCGACCTGGCCCGACACATTCGAGACTCGCAGTAAGGCCGGCCGCAGCGAATCGGACGGATTCCCTATTTCGGCGGCCAGCCGGACGCGGCACTCTAAGGCGGCGCCTACGGCGGCGGATAACCAGTTGCGCGGCCGCTGGAGATCCATAAGGTGGCTGCTGAAAGCACGTGTGCCGACACCCTGAGGAGGGCAGATGCGCGAGGCGTCCATGTCCATCGTGATGTCCGTTGAGGCCGGTACGAAGGGTATGGCGCGTGTCGCGGAAGACACTCAACCTCGGGATTCTGGCGCATGTAGACGCCGGTAAGACGACTCTCACCGAGCGGCTGCTCTATACCGCCGGTGTCATCGACCAGCTCGGCAGCGTCGACGCGGGCACGACGCTGACCGACTCGCTCGCGCTGGAGCGACAGCGCGGGATAACTATCAAGTCCGCCGTTGCGTCGTTCCCGGTCGGGGACGTCACCGTCAACCTGATTGATACGCCTGGCCACCCCGACTTCATCGCCGAGGTGGAGCGCGTGCTCAGCGTCCTCGACGGTGCCGTGCTCGTGGTCTCCGCCGTCGAAGGCGTGCAGCCGCAGACGCGGGTGCTGATGCGCTCGCTGCAGCGCCTGCGGATCCCGACGCTCCTGTTCGTGAACAAGATCGACCGGGCGGGCGCGGATGCCAGGCGCGTGCTGCACGCGATCGGCCAGCGCCTCCGGCTGACGACCATCGCGATGGGGAGCACGCAGGGTCTCGGGACCCGCGGGGCTGACTTCACCCCATCGGGCGCCGGGGACGCGGAGTTCGTGGCCCGGCTGACCGAGGTGCTCGCCGACGGCGATGACCGGCTCCTCGCCGCGTACGTTGCCGGCGACGCGCCGATCTCCTACGGCCGGCTTCGCCAGGGGCTGGCGGCGCAGACGGCCAGCGGGCTGGTCTATCCGGTGTTCTTCGGCTCGGCCATGACCGGGGCGGGCACCGAGCAGCTGATGGCCGCGATCGCGGAACTGCTGCCGGCCACGGTGCCTGACCCCGGCGGGCCGGTCGCGGGCAGCGTGTTCAAGATCGAGCGGGGCGGCGGCGGCGAGAAGGTTGCGTTCGTCAGGCTGTCCTCGGGCACGGTGCGGGCTCGCGACCGGCTGCGCTTCGGCGCCGGCGGGGAGGACAAGGTGACCTCGATCGCGGTCTTCGCGGACGGATCCGCGGCGCCGAGACCGGCCGTCGTCGCCGGCGAGATCGGCAAGCTCTGGGGCCTGGCCGACGTGCGGATCGGCGATCGCATCGGCCCGTCGGCAGGCAGCGGCGTCCGGCACGAGTTTCCACCGCCGACGCTGGAGTCTGTCGTGGCTGCCACGGACCGGGCCGACGGGTCGCGGCTGAGCGTCGCGCTTGGCCAGCTGGCCGAGCAGGACCCGCTCATCAACGTCCGCCAGGACGACGAGCGGAACGAGATCGCAGTGTCGCTGTACGGCGAGGTCCAGAAGGAGGTCATCCAGGCAACGCTGGCGCTGGACTACGGCATCGAGGTCACCTTCGGCGAGACGACGATGATCTGCATCGAGCGCCCGGCGGGCCGCGGCCGTGCGGTCGAGGTCCTGCAATCGGATGATCACCCGTACTCGGCGACCGTGGGCCTGCTCATCGAGCCGGGACCCGCGGGCTCAGGCCTGGTGGTCCGGCTCGACGTCGACCCGCGGCTGCTGCCGCTGTACATCTACAAGACCGCGGCCAGCTTCGCCGCGGCGATGACGCAGTACGTCAGCGCCGCGCTGGCGGAAGGCCGGCGCGGCTGGCGGGTCACGGACGCGGTCGTGACCATGTACGAGTGCGCCTACTACGTCGGGGACGGGCCGGGCAAGCGCATCCTCGCCACGCCCCGCACGACGGCGGCCGACTTCCGGATGCTGACCCCGCTGGTCATGGCGCGCGCGCTCAAACTGGCGGGAACCGTCGTCTGCGAGCCGATGGCGCTGGTCGCTCTCGAGCTGCCCGCCGACCGGATGGGCGCGGTGCTGGCGGTCCTCACCCGCCTCGGCGCCACGCTCGAGACTCCGTCGCTGCGGGGCGAGGTCGCAACGATCGGGGCGCAGCTTCCGGCGGCTCAGGTGCACCGCCTGCAGCAGCAGCTGCCCGGCCTGAGCGGCGGCGAGGGCGTGATGGACACGAGTTTCGGCGGGTACCAGCCGGTGCGAGGCCGCGAGCCATCCCGCCGCAGAAGCGGACGAATGGTGCGTAAATCGTAACCGGGTCCGGCGCCGGGCCCGGGCTGAAGCTGTGCCGTGAGCGGCGAGCCGGGCGGACACCTAATCTTGGCCTTATGAGTTCGCCGGAGAGTCCAGCGGATCGCTATCGGGCCTCCCGGCTCCGCCGGGAGGCCGACGGGCCACGGCTTGCCGCGTTCCAGCAGCTTTACGGGTTTGAATTTGACCAGTTCCAGCTTGATGCCTGCCGCGCGCTGGACTCCGGCCACGGCGTGCTCGTGGCCGCCCCGACCGGGTCGGGCAAGACCGTGGTCGGCGAGTTTGCCGTCCACCTGGCGCTCGAGCAGGGCCGCAAGTGCTTCTACACCACGCCCATCAAGGCGCTGTCCAACCAGAAGTACAACGACCTGGTCAGCCGCTACTCGGCCGCCAGGGTCGGGCTGCTGACCGGGGATAACAGCATCAACGGCGAGGCGCCGGTAGTCGTCATGACCACCGAGGTGCTGCGGAACATGCTGTACGCCGGCTCACTGACCCTCGACGGGCTGGCCTACGTGGTCCTCGATGAGGTTCACTACCTGGCCGACCGGCTGCGCGGCGCCGTCTGGGAGGAGGTGATCATCCAGCTGCCGGAGTCCGTGCAGGTCGTCGCGCTCTCCGCGACGGTCAGCAATGCGGAAGAGTTCGGCGACTGGCTGCGCCAGGTGCGCGGCGGCACGTCCGTGATCGTCGACGAGACCAGGCCGGTGCCGCTGTGGCAGCACATGCTCGCGGGCCGGCGGCTCTTCGATCTCTTCGCTACGAACGGGGCGGTCAATCCGGAGCTGCGCCGCCTGGCGCAGCGCGATCAGCGCGGGAGCAGGCCTCCTCGCGGCCGGCCGGGCGCCGGTCGCAGTAGTCACCGGCCCGCCGCTTTCCGCCCGCCGCGGCGGCCGGATGTCATCGAGCGCCTGGATGCCGAGGGCCTGCTGCCGGCCATCACGTTCATCTTCAGCCGCGCCGGCTGCGACGCCGCCGTGCAGCAGTGCCTGGTGGCCGGGCTGCGGCTGACCACGCCGGATGAGGCCGACGAGATCAGCGAGGTGGCCCGCGCCCGGACGGAGTGGCTGAGCGAGAGCGACCGGCTCGTGCTCGGGTATTCCGACTGGCTGACCGGGCTGCGCCGGGGCATCGCGGCCCATCACGCCGGCCTGCTGCCGACGTTCAAGGAGGTTGTCGAGCAGCTCTTCGCGGCCGGGCTGATCCGCGCCGTGTTCGCGACCGAGACGCTGGCGCTCGGCATCAACATGCCCGCCAGGACCGTGGTGATCGAGAAGCTGGATAAGTGGAACGGCGAGCACCACGCTGAGCTCACCCCCGGCGAGTACACGCAGCTCACCGGCCGGGCCGGCCGGCGCGGCATCGATGTGGAAGGGCACGCGGTCGTCCTCTGGCAGCCGGACATGAACCCGGTCGCGGTCGCGGGCCTCGCGGGCACCCGTACCTATCCGCTCAACTCCAGCTTCCGGCCGACGTACAACATGGCCGTGAACCTGGTCGGCCAGGTCGGGCGGGCGCGGGCGGCCAAGCTGCTCGAGTCGTCGTTCGCGCAGTTCCAGGCCGACCGCGGCGTCGTCGGGATGGCCCGGCAGGCGGCCAAGCTCCGGTCACAGGTCACCGCCATCACGGCCAGCTGCGACGAAGGCGACCTGGAATCCTACGACGCGATCCGGCGCGAGCTCGGCGAGCTCGAGCGCAACGAGGCTCGGCAGCGCTCGGCCTCCCGGCGCGCGGAGGCGATCAGCTCGCTCGCGGCGCTGCGGCGCGGCGACATCATCAGCGTCCCTGCCGGGCGCCAGTCGGGGGTCGCCGTGGTCCTCGAACCGGGCACCGGACCGGACGGCCTGCCGCTGCCGCTGGTGCTGACCGCGGGCCGGCAGGTCAGGCGCCTGTCGGTGGCCGATTTCCCGATCCCGGCCGTGCCCGTGGAGCGAATCAGGATCCCGAACTGGTTCAGCCCGCGCTCGCCCTCGAACCGTCGCGACCTGGCCTCCACGGTCAGGAACAAGGTGGCGGGGATCGACCTGCCCCGGCATCGCCGGGCGACCGGCCACAGCGAAGACGGCGAGGCGGCGATCGCCTCGCTGCGACGGCGACTGCGCCAGCATCCCTGCCACGGCTGTCCTGATTTGCAGCTCCACCTGCGCGATCTGGAGCGGCGGGCGCGGCTCGAGCGCGAGGCCGCCACCGTGGAGCAGCGGGTGTCGGGACGGTCGCACGTGCTGGCCCGCACGTTCGGCCGAGTGTGCACCGTGCTCGAGAAGCTCGGCTATCTCGCCGACGACGAGGTGACGCCGGAGGGCAGGCGGCTGGCCGCGCTGTACACCGAGCTGGACCTGCTGGCCGCCGAGTGCCTGCGCCGGGGCACCTGGGCGGGCCTGCCGCCCGCCGAGCTGGCGGCGTGCGTCTCGGCACTGACGTTCGAGTCGCGCCGCCCGGACGAGGCGGCCGCGCCGCGGCTGCCGCAGGGCCGGGCGCGCGAGGTGCTCGCGTCGATGGTCAGCGTCTGGGGCGAGCTGTCGGCGCTGGAGAGGGATCAGAACCTGTCGTTCCTGCGCGAGCCCGACCTCGGTTTTGCCTGGACCGTCAATGCCTGGGCGCGCGGCACGGCGCTGGACAAGCTGGTCAGTTCCGACCTGACCGCCGGAGACTTCGTCCGGGCGATCAAGCAGCTGATTGACCTGCTCGGCCAGCTCGCGGTCGCCGACGCCGGCGGCGAACTGGCCGGCACGGCGCGGGCGGCGATGGACGCGCTCCGGCGCGGCGTGGTCGCCTACTCGCCGGTCGGCTAACGGAACGGGCCTGGATTGGCTGGCGGGACAGGCGCAGGGCGGGCGGTCAGCGGGCGCGCGCGATGACCGGCAGGTCGTAGGTGCGCCGGATGCTGCTGCCGAGCCGGGTGATGTCGGCGCCGTAGATATTGATAGAGATCGAGACGTCGTCGCCGCGGTTCGCGACCCGATGGATGTCACCGGGCGGGGCGAAGCCGCTGACATTGCCGACGCCGTTCCGGTTGCGGCCGACCTGCACCAGGTGGCTGCCGTCGGCAGCGAGGGAGTACAGCTCCTCGTACTCGGCACCCTGGATCACGCCGACCACGCACCAGGCGACGTGATCATGGATTGGGGTCACCTGGCCGGGGCGCCAGACCGCCGCGACCACGGAGAATGACCCGTCCGGCTCGACGTGCAGGGTGTGGCAGCAGTAGCAGTCGAGGCCGCCTGCCCGTTCCTCGTCGGTCAGGATCTCCGGGCCGGGCAGGTTCCTGGCCAGGGCCCGCGCGACTAGCTGGGCGGTCTGTGACCAGTCGCGATGCTGGCGGGTAGCCGCCTGGACGTCCGCCACCAGGCCAGCCGGGCACCGGCTGCGAACCGGCGTGATCACGGTCATGGCGGGCCTCCTGCCGCTGCTAAGTGGTGATCTTCAGGTCTACCCCAGCCTAGGGACTCATCACCATGAGGCTCCAATGCCAATGCTCCATGGATCCATAGAGGGCAAATATGAATGAAGGAAGGCGTCCGGCGGCCGGCGCGGCCTGGCAGGATGCCGGCATGGGCACCGTCATGCTGCTGGATTCCGCGTCGATGTACTTCCGGGCCTTCTACGGCGTGCCCGAAACCATGACCGCTCCCGACGGCATGCCGGTCAATGCCGTGCGCGGCTTCCTCGACATGATCACCAGGCTGGTCCGCGGCCGGCGCCCGGCCCAGCTCATCGCCTGCATGGACGCGAGCTGGCGGCCCGCGTTCCGGGTCGCGGCCATCCCCTCCTACAAGGCTCACCGGGCGAATCCCGACGGCTCCGAGCAAGTCCCGCCTGCGCTCAACGCACAGATCCCGGTCATCACTGATGTCCTGGCTGCGGCCGGGGTGAAGACGGCCGGAGCGACCGGGTACGAGGCCGACGACATCATCGGCACGCTGGCGGCCCAGGCCGACCAGCCGGTCGAGGTCGTGACCGGGGACCGGGACCTGTTCCAGGTGGTCGACGACTCCCGCGGCGTCCGGGTGGCCTACATCGGCAAGGGTGTAGCCAACCTCCAGATCATGGATGAAGCGGCTATAACGGCGAAATACCAGATACCAGGCAGGTCATACGCGTCGTTCGCCGCCCTGCGCGGCGACCCGAGCGATGGGCTCCCCGGCGTGCCCGGCGTGGGGGAGAAGACGGCGGCGGCCCTGATCCGGGTGTTCGGCTCGGTGGAGGGCATCCTGGCCGCCCTCGATGGGGGCCACGGCGGATTCCCCGTCGGGAGCCGGGCGAAGCTCGTCGCGGCCAGGAAGTACCTGGACGCCTGTATGCCCGTCGTCAGCGTCGCGACGGACGCCCCGGTGTCCGCCGACGGCGGCTGGCTGCCTTCCACGGTCGCCGATCCGGCGCGCGTGGCTGAGCTCGACCGGCGCTACGACCTGGACAGCTCCCTGGCCCGGATGCTGTCCGCCCTGGCCGCTGCGCCCGCCTAGGTGTGGAACTTCACTGTCGCTAGGGCGACAGTGAACTTCCACACCTCGTCGCGGCGTCAGTTCCAGTTGTCGATTTTCACGTCGTCGGGATCCGGAGCACCCTGGCCGGTTTCGAGCAGCGACTTCAGGCTCATCAGGAAGATCGCCCACCTTGTGCTGCAGTGGTGCATGAACTCGACGGGCTCCGGCCAGCCCTGGTGCTGGAAGAGCACAATGGCGTACTCGTCGGCCTGGCAGAGCTTCCACTCCACCGGGGTGCCGATCCACTCCGGCGGACCGTCCGTCACGGGCTCGTGATCACGCGGGTTTTGAGGGCCCCGGACCCCGCAAAACCCGCGTGATCATGGAGCCGACGTCTGTGGGGTCTCGCCGAGCGGCCTAGCCGTCGGTCCCGTCGTCGATGATCTGCAGCGCGACGAGACAGGTGTCGTCCTCGGGGTCGGTGGTGCCGAGGGCGCCGAGCGCGGCGGCGATGGCCAGCTCGGGGTCGGCGATGTCTCTGACTGCCATGAGCAGTGTCTCCAGGCCCTCGTCGATCGAGCGGTCGCGGCGCTCCACCAGGCCATCGCTGTACAGCAACAGGAGGTCACCGGGCTGGAGCTGGACCGTGGCGGCGGTGTAGCCGTCGCTGCTGGCGCCGAGGAGGATGCCGTCGGGCTGGGGAAGCGTCCTGGCCCACGGGCCGCGGATCAGCACCGGCGGCGGATGCCCGGCCTGCGCCCAGGTAAGCATCTTGCTGACGGGGTCGAAGTAGCCCGCGACCACCGAGGCCGTGTGCTCGAGGCCGACGTGGCGGGCAAGGTCGTTCAGCCAGCCGACCAGCTGCTCGGGCGGGGCCCCGGTGATCGACAGCCCGGCCAGGGCGCCGCGCAGCCTCGCCATCCCGGCGGCGGCGGTCAGGCCGTGCCCGGCCACATCGCCGATCGCCAGGAGTACGTGCCCGCCCGGGAGCTCGGCGGCGATATACCAGTCGCCGCCGACCCGGCTGGCGCTGGAGGCCGGCAAATACCTGACCACCGCGCGCAGGCCGGGAAGCTCGAACGGCTCGTCGTGCAGCGGCAGGATGGCGCGCTGGAGCTCCAGCGTTACGTGGCGCTGCATGGCCAGCTCGGCGGTGAGGCGGGCGCGGCTGCCCTGGCGGGTATGCGAGTCGCCGGGCTCGGGGACCAGCTCTTCGAGCGGGGGCAGGGCCGCGGCGAGGGTCGCGCCCCGGGCCTGCCGGAGCGCGGTGTCCTGCCCGGCGGTCTCCGCTGGCGGCGGCTCGCCCGGACCAGAGGAGGAAACGGGCTCGGGTGGCGCCGGTTCGGGCATTGCGGCCTCCAGCCGGGCGCTGTCGCGCCCGGCGGCCTGTCGACCGGAGTTGGCCGTGCTGGTCGGGGGAGTGCTGGCCTGGCTGGCGCTGATCTCGGTCAGGCCGGCCTTCGAGGACCTGGATAGCAGGGACCGAGCCGCCGTGCCCGGGCGGCTTGTGGGTACTTGCGCTGTATCCCTGGTCGCCATTGTTGGGGTGAACTAGGTCGCCGTGCACCCAGCGTGCGGCATGTCCGGCAGCTCTGTCTAGATGCGGCGGAGGTCGGCTGAGATGAGATGATGCGCGAGCGGGGCAATGTCGCCCTCGCGGGATGAAAGCTGGAGGACACCATGGCGCACGATCCGGTCAGTGCTGAGCTCTACCCGGCGGCGAGGATCGGCGAGGTCAGGGACGCGACCGCGGCGGCCGGCCTGGACGCGCTGCTGCTGACTCCGGGTCCGGATCTGCGGTACGTCACCGGCTACGACGCCCACGAGAGCGAGCGGCTGACCTGCCTCGTAATGCCCGCCGACGGCGACCCGCTGCTGGTCGTGCCGCGGCTTGAGCTGCGGGCGGCGCTGGCTTCCCCCGCGGGGGGCCTGGGCCTCGAGGTGGTCGGCTGGGATGAGACCGACGATCCGTACGCCGTGGTGGCTGGCCGGCTCGGCCGCCCAGGGAAGACCGGCCTTGCGGACCGCATGTGGGCGATGATGGTGCTGCGGTTCCGGGCCGCGCTGCCGGAGACGGAGCAGGTCCTCGCGAGTGCCGCGCTGCGGGAGCTGCGAGAACGCAAGAGCCCGGCCGAGGTCGCCGCGCTGCTGGCCGCGGGCGAGGCGATCGACCGGGTCCATGCTCAGGTGCCTGGCTGGCTCAGGCCGGGGCGCACCGAGCGTGACGTCGCGGCCGACATCTGCGAGGCGATCGTCGCCGAGGGTCACGTCCGCGCCGACTTCGCGATTGTCGGCTCGGGGCCTAACGGCGCGAGCCCGCACCACACCGCCGCCGATCGCGTGCTGCAGCCTGGCGACGCGGTCGTGATCGACATCGGCGGGACGATGCCCAGCGGGTACTGCTCGGACTGCACCCGGATGTACGCGATTGGCGAGCCGCCAGCCGAGTTCGCGGCCTACTACGCGGTGCTGCGAGCCGCCCAGGAGGCTGCCTGCGAGGCGGTGCGTCCCGGCGTTCTGGCGGAGGCAGTCGACGCCGCGGCGCGCGAGCCGATCAGCGCGGCGGGATACGGCGAGTACTTCCTCCACCGGACCGGGCACGGCATCGGCCTGGAGACGCACGAGGACCCGTACATTGTCGCCGGGAACACCAAGCCGCTCGAGCCGGGGCACGCGTTCTCGATCGAGCCCGGCATCTATCCGGGGCCGCACGGCGCCCGGATCGAGGACATCGTGGTCTGCACCGCGGACGGTTTCCGGCGGCTCAACAACGCGCCGCGCGATCTGATCGTGGTGCCGGCGTGACTGCCGGGGTGGAGCGCGAGACCCGGGACGAGACGACCGCGGCGCTCTTCGAGCTGACCAGGGAGCTGGCGCAGGGTGAGGTGCGGCCGCAGGCTGACGGGGCCGAGCGCGAGGCGCGGTTCCCCAGGGAGATCTTCCGCACGCTGGGCAAGGCCGGCCTGCTGAGCCTGCCCTATCCCGAGGAGCTCGGCGGCGGCGGCCAGAGCTACGAGACCTACCTGCAGGTGGTGGAGGAGCTCGCGACCGCGTGGCTGGCCGTCGGGCTCGGCGTCAGCGTGCACACGCTGACGTGCTTCCCCATCGCGACCGCAGGCACGCCGGAGCAGCAGGAGCGCTGGCTGCCGGGGATGCTCGGCGGCGACCAGCTCGGCGCCTACTGCCTGTCCGAGCCCGCCAGCGGGTCGGATGCGGCCGCCGTACGGACCCGAGCCGTCGCTGACGGGGACGAGTTCGTCATCGATGGCGTGAAGGCCTGGATCTCGCACGCGGGCCAGGCCGACTTCTACACGCTGTTCGCGCGAACGTCGGGCGAGCCCGACGGGCCGGCCAGGGCGAGTGGCATCTCGTGCCTGCACGTTCCGGCCCAGACTCCGGGAGTATCCGCGGCGGCGCCGGAGCACAAGATGGGCATGCGCAGCTCGGTCACCGCCCAGATGATCTTCGAGGGAGCCCGCGTCCCGGCCGGGAATCTGGTCGGGGAGCGCGACCGCGGTTTCCGGATCGCGCTGGCCGCCCTGGACGCCGGGCGCCTCGGCATCGCGGCGTGCTCGACCGGGCTGGCACAGGCCGCGCTCGACCTTGCCGCGCAGTACGCCCGCGAGCGCCGTCAGTTCGGCCAGGCGATCATCGATTTCGAGGGCCTGCAGTTCATGCTCGCCGACATGGCCACCGCAGTCGCCGCCTCCCGCGCGCTCTACCTGGCCGCGGCCAGGCGCAAGGACGCGGGCCTTGCCTTCGGGCAGCAGGCGGCGATGGCCAAGCTGTTCGCATCCGACACTGCGATGCGCGTTGCGACCGATGCCGTCCAGGTCCTCGGCGGCTACGGCTACGTGGAAGACTTTCCGGCGGAGCGGCTCATGCGCGAGGCCAAGGTCCTGCAGATCGTCGAGGGCACGAACCAGATCCAGCGGATGGTGATCGGAAGGCAGCTGGCCAAGCAGACCTGACGCGTGGGCCCGCCACGCTGGCGCGGCCAGCCCGCTGCTGCCGTCCGAGTAACACCCGCCGGTCAGTTCGCCGGGTGACCGATGGCCAGACCGCTAGTCGGGTCGAAGAACTGCAGGTTGGACGTGTCGATCGCGAGCTGGGCCGAGCTATGCGGCTTGATCCCGCTGCGCGCGGCTACACGCGCGGTCCACTGCGTCTTGTCGGCGGCTAGGGGGATCGCCTCGTCGTCTCCGTCGGTGTCGCGCGCATCGGCAATGCTCGCGTGCTGCACGGGGGCCGCGTCGATCGCGAAGATCACGTGGATCTCGCTGCCGAGCTCCTCGGTGACGCTGACGTCTACCGGCAGCCTCGGCCACGCGGGCTCCGCCAGGCTCGCGTCCTCGAAGTCGGATGGCCGGATGCCGAGCACGACATCGCGGCCGAAGTAGCCGTCGAGTCCGGTCCTGGTCTGCAGCAGCGCGGCGGGAACGGCGAGCCGGTGTCCGGCGAACACCACCGCGCCACCGTCATCCTTGACCAGCTGGGCCGTAGTGAAGTTCATCGCCGGCGAGCCGATGAAGCCGGCCACGAACAGGTTCACCGGCGAGTTGTACAGCGCCTGCGGCGTGTCGACCTGCTGCAGCTTCCCGTCCCGCAGCACGCACACGCGCTGGCCGAGCGTCATGGCCTCAACCTGGTCATGGGTCACGTACACGGTGGTCACGCCGAGGCGCGCGTGCAGCTGCGACAGCGACGCCCGCATCGACACCCGCAGCTTGGCGTCCAGGTTGGACAGCGGCTCGTCCATGAGGAACGCCTGCGGCTCGCGCACGATCGCGCGGCCCATCGCGACGCGCTGGCGCTGGCCGCCCGATAGCGCGGCGGGCTTGCGGCGCAGATAGTCCTCGAGGCCGAGCATGACCGCCACGTCGTGCACGCGCCGCTTGATCTCGTCCTTGGGCGTCTTGCGCTGCTGGAGCCCGAACGCCAGGTTCTGCTCGACCGTCATGTGCGGATACAGCGCGTAGTTCTGGAACACCATCGCGATGTCGCGGTCCTTCGGCGGAAGGTCGTTGACGACGCGGCTGCCGATGGTGATCGTCCCCGCCGTGATCTCCTCCAGGCCCGCGATGGAGCGCAGCGCGGTCGACTTGCCGCAGCCAGACGGGCCGACCAGCACCATGAACTCGCCGTCGGAGATGTCCAGGCTCAGCCCGTCGACGCCCTTGACGCCGCCGGGATAGGTCTTGTCGACCTGGTTGAGGATGATCTGCGCCATGGAGGCCTTCCTGCCGCTTGAGGTATCAGACAAAGCGGCCCTGCGGGCCGGTCCTGGCCGGAGCGTACCTTGCGGTTCAGGGCGCGGCTATCCGGCGGATCATCACCGTTACGCGAGTGTAAGGCCGTGATGGCGCCGTGATCTGCGTGTCTTTCCGCATCCTGCGAGCGAGGCGCTACGGTGGCCGGGTGGAGGAGATTAACGGCAAGATCATCGCGCTGCTGGCCGAGGACGGGCGGATGAGCTTCACTGAGCTGGCGCGACGCACCGGGCTGTCGGTGTCTGCCGCTCAGCAGCGAGTGCGCAGACTGGAGCAGCGCGGCGTGATCAAGGGTTACATGGCCGTGATAAACGCGGAGGAGATCGGCCTGCCGATGACGGCGTTCGTCTCGATCAAGCCGTTTGACCCGGCGTCGCCTGACGATGCCCCCGAGCGGCTGGCGCACATGTCGGCTATCGAGGCGTGCCACAGCGTTGCCGGCGACGAGAACTACATCCTGAAGGTCCGGGTGGCCTCGCCGCGCGAGCTCGAGGACGTGCTCCAGGAGATCCGGGCCGCGGCCAGCGTGTCGACGCGGACGACGATCGTGCTCAGTACCCCGTTCGAGAATCGCGCGCCGAAGGTCGAGTACCCCGGCTCCGCCTCGTTCCCGGCCTAGGAAGCGACGGCAAACAGGCGCAGCGCCCCCGCGCCGCCCACATCGAGCCCGAGCGGGATGATCGCCGCGGTGCCGCGGTGCTCGCTTGCCGCGGCCGCCAGTTCGTCCGCCCCGGTGGCCACGACCGTCGCGCCGTGCAGCAGGGCGTGGTCAAGGAACGTGGTGTACGACCGCCCGTCGCCCGCTGGCGGCGCGGCCAGCACGACATCCTGCGGCCCGATATCGGCGGCCGAGGAGAGGGCGCTGAGCTCGGCGGCCATGTTCAGATGCGTCAGGCCCGCAGCGTGCAGGCTCCCGTCGGCCTGCCGGACGTAGGGAAGCATCGCCAGCTCGTGCGGGCGAGCGCTCGGCGGGCGCAGTGATCCCATACCCAGCAGCGAGCTGAACGGGGTGGCGGCCGGCGCGTCGCCGAACGCGACCACCTGGCGGACCCACGACCGGTCCGCGGCCGCGAGCGCGGCCGAGGCCAGCGGCTCGGCGGTCAGCAGCATCCTCGCGCCGCAGTCGGCAAGCTGCCCGGCGATCTCGGGGATCGAAAGCTGGCTGCTGACGGGCGACGGAATCCCGCCTGCGGCGCTGATCGCATGGCAGGCCAGCGCGTAGCAGATGGCGTCGGGCACGTAGACGCCGACGACATCGCGCGGGCGCAGGCCGCGCCAGGCCAGGCCGGCGGCGGCGCGCTGCACCGTTCCGGCGAAATCGGCGAAGGAATACGGCGGCTCAGGACGCCGCCCGACCAGCGCAGGCCGGCAGCCGTACGCGGCGGCGGCCGTGATGAGGCGTTGCGTCACCGTGGTCTCGGCAGGCAGTACGGTGCCAGCCGATGCGCGGCTGCCCCTGCCGCGGGTGTCCGCTGAGGTCACTCGACGACGGTATGCAACCGAGCCGGGTTCTGGCATCGTCAGGAATGTGTAACTGCATATGTATACGCAGACGCCGGTGCCCACTCGGGGGAGGATCGGCGGGCCGCGACCGAGCGCAGGCGATCGGCGCGCCTGCGGCAGTCTGGCGGGAACGAAGGCTGGCGCCGGAGCCGGCCACCCCCCTCCTGGTGGCCGGCCGCAGCGACGAGCATGGCCCTCGATGAGAGGTTAAGCAGTAGGGGGCTAACTGGACATGCATCGATTGACGCATTCTGATGTGCATATTCCGGACTGAACAGCTATGTAGGTCAGGCCCGCGCACCGTGCATACGCGCGGTGCTAGCCAGGTCTGGCGGGGCCGTGCTCGGCGATCCAGGCGGCGACCTGGGCGCGCGAGGTGACGCCGAGCTTGCTGAAGATGTTGGCCACGTGCCTGGCCGCGGTCGCGGGGCTGATCACCAGTTCCTCGCCGATGCTGCGATTAGACAGCCCGCGGGCGATGAGCTCCGCGATCTGCCACTCGCGGGCGGTCAGGACCGGCGTCGATGCGGTGCCGGCCCGGCCAGCGCCGGTGGCCCGGCTGCCGGTGCCGGCCCGGTTACCCGCGGCGGCCGCTTCGGGGCTGGCTTCCCGCAGGCTGGCCGCCTGTGCGGCGAGCGCGACCGCGCAGCTGACCGCCTCCTGCACGCCGAGCCGCATGCCCTCGGCGAGCAGCCGCGTGGCCGCCTGCTCGCCGACCTGGCGCCTGGCGACCGCAAGCACGTCATCCAGGCGGGTCTGCGCGGCCGCGGAGCGCACCGGCCCGAGCTGGTCCCGCACCGCGCTAGCCGCGCCCTCCAGGCGCACGGCCGTTGCCGGGTCACTGGCGGCGACCGCGACGGCCGCCATCGCGTCCAGCCCGCGGGCGATGCCGAGCCGCTGGCCGGTCGCGACGCTGAGCTGCAGGCTCTGGAGGAGGCTCTCGGCGGCGGAACGAAGATCGCCCGCGGCCAGCGTGACCCAGCCGATCCCGGCCAGACAGCGGGCGATCTCGGTCCTGGCGTCGATCTCCCGGAACAGCGCCAGGGCGCTGCGGAAGTGACGCAGCGCGGTCTGGTTGTCGCCCCGCGCCCGGGCGAGGCTGCCGAACCCGTACAGGGCGTTGGCCACGCCCCAGCCGTTGTTGTCGGCCAGGAGGTCGAGTGCGATCTCGAACGCCTCGCCGGCCTCGTCCAGCCGCCCGAGCCGGGCCAGGACGATGGCCCGGACGGTCAGCGCCAGGCCCTCCTCCCACTCGTCCTTGTCCGCCCTGGCGGTGTCGATGGCGGCCTGGACGCTGGTGAGCGCCTGATCGGGCTGGCCGGCCCGCAGGCTGATCAGGCCGAGCAGGCGCAGCCCGCCGGAGCCGCCGGGCATGTCCGCGCTGGCATACAGGTCCAGCGCTGCCTGCGCGGCGGTCGCCGCCTTCACGTAGTCCTGCTGCTCGAACGCCAGCTCGCCGCTGAGGGTCAGCGCGCGGGCCAGCACCGCGGGACTGACCTCGCCGTCCTGCCGCAGGAACCGGTCGAACCAGGCGCTGCCCTCGGTCGCGTCGCCATAGACGACCCACGGTGCGCGCAGCGCCGAGCACAGCCGCAGGCCCTGCTCGATCTGGCCGTACTCCAGCGCCGTCGTCAGCGCCGCCCGGAAGTTCGGCAGCTCGAGGGCGGCCCGCTGGTACAGGACGACGCGCTCGGGCCAGGGCGGGTCGCCGCGCTGGAACGCCTGCGCCACGATGTCTTCGACCATCGCCAGCATGGAGTCGAGATGGCGCTGCCGGATGGACTCCTGTTCCCCCGAAGCCGCCAGCCGGTCCGCCGCATACCCCTTGATCGTGTCGAGGAGCCGGTAGCGGGCCGCGCCGTAGACCTCGCCTTCCATGGTCACGAGCGACTTGTCGATGAGGCTGGCCAGCAGCTCGAGCACCTGGGCCGAGGGAAGCTGCTCGTCCGAGCAGACCTCCTCAGCCATGTCCAGCGTCCAGCCGGAGAACACCGCGAGCCGGCGCAGCAGCGTCTGCTCCCGGCCGGTCAGCAGCTCGTGGCTCCAGTCGACCGCGGCCTGCAGCGTCTGCTGCCGTGGCGGCGCGGTCCGGTCGCCCGAGGCGAGCAGCCGGAAGCGGTCATCCAGCCGCGCCGCGATCTGCTCCGCGGACAGCGCCCGCATCCTGGCGGCGGCCAGCTCGATGGCCAGCGGCATGCCGTCGAGGGTACGGACGAGCCCGATGACGGCGGAAGCATTCTGCGGGCCGAGTGAGAAGCCCGGCCGCACCGCCGCCGCCCGGTCGAGGAACAGCCGCACCGCCTCATGACCGGCCAGGTCGCTGAGCGGCTCGCCGGCCCGGGCCTCTGCCGGCGGCAGGGCGAGGGGCGGTACCCGCCAGACGGTCTCGCCGCGGACACGCAACGGCTCGCGGCTCGTCGCGACGATCCGCAGCAGCGGACATTCGGTGAGCAGCCGGTGGGCGAGCTCGGCGACGGCCTCGATGAGGTGCTCGCAGGTGTCGAGCAGCAGGAGCAGGTGGCGCTGGCGGAGAGCATCGGACAGGGTCTCGGTCACCGGCCGGTCCGGCTCTTCCCTGATGCCAAGGGCGGTGGCGACGTGCAGCCCGAGCAGCGCCGGGTCATGGATGTCGGCCAGCTCGACCAGCCACACGCCGGCGTCGAAGCGGCCGCCGATCTGGGCGGCGAGCCGGCTGGCCAGGCGGGTCTTGCCGACCCCGCCCGCGCCGCTCAAAGTCAGCATGCGGACATCGGCAAGAAGCATCGCCAGGTCAGCCAGATCCCGCTCGCGACCGACGAAGCTGTTCGGCTCGGCGGGGAGGCGAGGGGCTGCGGGGTTGCTGATCGCTGCTGTCATGTCGGTATTCCACGTATTCGCCATTGCATTCTCGCATTAGTCCGCCGCCCGGGTGGGCACGGCGACAATGAGAACTGCCCACTGTAAGCGGTAGCGAACAGGCCCGGCGTGACCCGGCTTAGGCGATCGTGACCTCGACTGGCTCGGTGTAGTACAGCCGGCCGAAGTACATGATCTTGACAATCGCCCACCACTGCTGGCCCCGGCGCGCGACAGCGGGAGCGGTCACCTCGAACCGGAGCGTGGTTTCCTGACCGGCCTCGGCGCCGAATCCGGTCGTCCACGGCCGGGCCAGCTGCCAGCTGCCGTGCGGCGAGATCAGCTGGGCCTCGCCCCGGATCTCCGACGCGCAGTGGTTGACGATCCGCGCCCCGATGACCCCGGTGGAGCCGGGCGCGAGGGCGAGGCTCGCGGCGGCCAGCGTCACCGAGATCTCGCCCGCCTGGGCGTCGTTGACGGCCTGCTGCCGGACCGCGAACTCTTCCACCGGCAGGTCGACCGGCGGGGCCGCCGGCTGGCCGATGGTCAGCAGCACGCTGTCCTCGAAGACCTGGCCCTGAGCGTCGGTCACGCGCGCCGTGACGAAGCTACGGCTCGGCGCGAGACCCGGCGCTGCCTGCGCCATCAGGTCCCAGCCCACCTGGCCGAGCGGGGCGAGGTCGTAGCGCAGCGGCCCCGCGGGCCGGACCTGCACGCCGGCCGGAGCCGCCAGCTCGATGAGCCCGCTCGCGGCCGCGGGGCCGCAGGCCATGGTCAGCCGCAGCGGCAGCGGCTGGCCGTCGTCGAGCGCCAGCCGGGCCGGAGACAGATGCACGGCCAGCGGCATGTTCCCGGCGGGAGCCGGGCCCTTGCCGTGCAGCCAGTAGCGGGAGTACACGGGCTGGGCCGGCTCGAGCACGTCAGCCGGGCCGCCGGCGCCCGCCGTCAGCGGGCCGGCTGCCGCCAGCGGGCCGCCTGCCGGGCTGGCTGCCGGGGTGAGCACTGAGGTCGCCATCCCCGCCGCGGGCACGGCGATGACGGCCGTCCCGTCCGCGACCGGCAGGTCCGGCCCGGCGGCGTCCTCGCACAGGCTGGCCGACCGCGCGGCCGCGACCCCGTCATGCAGGCGCACCCGCGCGTCGCCGGCGCCGCGGCCGGCGATGTCGCGCAGGCGCACCGTGACGCCGTCCGCGGGCGCGGGCTGGCCGGCGGGAGCCAGCGGGTTGCCGGCCGGCTTCAGCGTGGACAGCAGGGCCCGCGGGGAGTTGCGGGGGGTCGTCGGCCCGGCCGGCGGCACTCCCTCGACGCTGGCCAGGCACGCGGCGGCAGGCAGCGGCCCGGTGTGCAGCCCGGTCGCGACCGTCAGCAGCTCGTGGTTGTAGTCCTGGCCAGCGGCCGGGAATCCGGCCGTGCGCCAGTCGCCAGGCCCGGCCGCCAGCGCGTACTCGAATGTGTGGCTCCAGTGCTGCCAGGCGAAGCTCGTCCCGTCGGGCGCGGCGCGCTTCTCGCCGTCCATCCAGACCCCGCACGGCCAGGTGCTGCAGGACCGCATGAGCGCCATGGTGAGGACGCCGTCCGGGGTCACCAGCCCGCTGGGCGTGCCGCGGTTGAACAGCCCGACGATGTGCCCGGCGAGCGCGGTGGCGGCGCTTCCCGCGCCGTCGCCGCCCCCGTCGGAGCTCGCCGCCTCGATGACCGAATCCTCGAGGTCGGCGACGATGCTGGCGACCTGCGCGGCCAGCTCGTCGCCGGCGACGATCAGCACCGGCAGATCGAGGGCGCCGCGCACGTCCGCCCCTGGCCCGAATGCGTCCGCGCGGCTGCGCGCGGCGGGCAGCCAGAGCCGCGCCTGGCCCGCCGCGATCTGCTCCGCCAGCGCGGCCTGGGCGGGCGGCCCGGCCGCGGCCAGCACCTCGGCGGTGAACTCGTTGTCCTCGGGGCCGCCGAGACTGATCCGGAAGTCAGGCAGGTTCGAGTCGAGCTGGAGGTAGCCGTACCGGGGACCGGCCGGCTGCGAGCAGGTGGCGGTGACGCCCTGGCGGGCCAGCGCGGCGACCAGGTCACGTCCGGCCGCGCGCAGCCTCGGCGGGCAGACCACCTCGGCGACGCCCACCGCCTGCAGCTGCGGGCCGTCCGCGCCCGGCACCCGGACGCGCGCGGTCGAGCCGACCCCGAACCACTCGTTCGCCGGGCAGTCCAGCGTGTACCAGTGCTCGGCGACGTCGATGTCGATGACGCCGGGCGTGCGGCCGATCACCGACATGGCCGTCTGGTACACCGGCAGGCCGCCGGGCACGTTCGCCGGGAACGCGACGCGCAGCAGGGTGTCCTGGCCGATCGAGCCGTCAACGTGCGTGCGGAACTCAACCCGGTGGGCCCCGTCGAACAGCAGCGTCTCCTGCGTGACCCGCAGGCCGCCGAGCGTCAGCTCGGCAACCAGCCGGCTGCCGACCGGGCTGCGCTCGACCCGCACCGCGGCGGGCGCGGCCGAGGCCAGCTCCGTCGGGGGACCGGCCGGGCAGAGCAGCCACGGGCCCTCGTTCCAGCGCGGGTGGCCGGGATGCTCGGGCTGCAGCATGAGCTCGTTGCCGCCACCGCCAGAGGCCAGCAGCTCGGTCCCCGACCGCTTGTTCAGAACCCGGCTGAGCGTGCCGCCGCGGGCCGGGTCGGCCTCGACGAGCAGGGCATCGTTCTCGAGGACCGGCGGCGCGCCGGGGGCGGGCTGCCAGCCTGCCAGTGCTGACCCGGGGGGACGACCCCCCGGACCCCCCGCGGACAGGTCAACCGCGCGCACCACGTAGCTGCGATATCCGACGCCGGGCACGTCGCTGGCCCGGAAGGTGATCGTGACTGCGGACAGCCCGCCCTCCGCGGTCCGGCTGATGCCCTCGGCCAGGAACGGGACGGCTGCGCCGCTGTCGTCGGTCAGCTCGAGCCAGGCCGGCCAGCCGTCGGGCAACTCCAGCGCGATCGAGGCCATCGCGGTCCTGGCGAAGGACAGCGAATTCACCACCACGACCGCGAGCCCGCCATCGGCACCGAGGCTCGCCGTGTCGGCCAGCCCGGCCAGATGCGCGATCGCCGCCGCCCTGGCCCCTGCTCCTCGTTCCCACGCCTCGCGCCAGCCGCCGAGGAGGTCGAGGTAGACCTGGTCGCCCTCGGTCCCGGTGATCGCGTCATGGTGGGCGCCGAACACCAGCTGGCGCCAGGCCTTGTCCAGGCTCGCGAGCGGATACGGAGCGCCGGTCAGCCACGCCAGCGTGGCGAGGCGCTCGCCGTCGAGGACGGCGATCTCGGCCGCCCGCTGGCCCTGCTTGGTGTCGATGTAGGTGACGTCCTTGCCGGTGTACAGGGGGTTCATGTCCCTGGTCTGCGGAGTGATCCAGATGTCGCGGTCGGCGGCCTCGGCCCGGACCGCGGCGAAGAACTCGCTCGGCACCGCCGTGACAAACCGCGGCCAGGCGTAGCGGGCGTTCCAGTCCCGGTGGATGGCGGTCGCCCAGCGCGGCGGGACCACGTGGTCGCCGCCCACGGGCAGCAGCACGTTGCGGGTCGCGGCCACCGGCGCGAGCTCCCGGAACTGCTCGTAAGCGTCCGTCTCGGCGCGCTCCAGGGTCTTGGCGTGGTAGCCGGCCAGCCAGCCCGCGCTGTAGTGGTTGGCCATGTAGCCGGTCAGCAGGCCGGTGCCGTCCGGTGACAGCCACTCGAATTCGGAGGCGAACTGCATCAGCCGGTTGTCGTGGCCCGATCCCTTCGGCCCCCACTGATGGAACGGGCCGCGCGCCCAGGACGAGTCGGTCAGACCGGCCGCGGCCATGAGGCCGGGGTACCCAGGGTCAAAGCCGAACGCGTCCAGCATCCACGCGGTGCGCGGGGTGCCGCCGAGCACGTCCCGCTGGTAGGCCAGGCCGTAGACGGCATTGCGGATCGTGGACTCGGCGCAGGTGAGGTTCGTGTTGGGCTCGTTGTAGGTGCCGCCGACCAGCTCGATCCGGCCGGCCTTGATGAAGTCGAGCAGGTCGGCGCGGTCCTCGGGGTGCGCGTCGAAGTGCGGCTTCAGGTAGTCGATCTCGGCCAGCACGAACTTGTAGTCCGGGTCGCGGCGGGCGGCGTCCAGGTGCAGCCGGACCAGCTCGAACGCGGTCCGCACCTCCGGCATCTCACCGTGCTCATCGGGCAGCAGCAGCCTGCTCTCCAGGAACTGACCCTGCGTGTTCCACCAGACCGGGTCGTAGTGGAAGTGGCTGACCATCCACATGACCCAGCCGGGCTCGGCCACCGTGATGTCGGTGGCCAGCTCGGCCGTGCCCGCCGGGCCGGACGCGGTGATGAGCACGCTGCGCGACGAGCCGGGCTGGGCGGGGGCGGCAATCTCGACGCCGACTTCGGCCGTCACCTCGGCGCCCGGCGCGATGCCGGTGACGCTCACGGGCTCGGGCGTGCTGACCGCCGGCCCGTTCACCGCGAGCGTGATCGTGTCCTGCTCGCCTGCCCGCGAGGCGCCGGTGTTGGCCAGATGTACCCGGATGACCTGCAGCGGGCGGGCCGCGCTGCCCAGGAAGAGATCGGTCGAGTCCGCGCCAGTGATCCGCATGTGCTCATGCTCGCACGCGGCCGGGCCTAGGCCTGCGCCCGGCCAGCGGCCAGATTGGCGAGCGCGTGGCCGGTCAGCCGGTAGACCGTCCACTCGTCCATCGCGGTCGCGCCGAGCGACCGGTAGAACCCGATGGCGGGCTCGTTCCAGTCCAGCACCCACCACTCGAGCCGCCCGTAGCCGCGCTCCACGCAGAGGGCGGCCAGCTCGGCGAGCAGCTGCCTGCCGATGCCGTGACCGCGCATCTCGGGGGTCACGTACAGGTCCTCCAGGTAGATGCCGTGTCGGCAGAGCCAGGTGGAAAAGTTGAGGAACCAGAGCGCGAACCCGACAATCCGGCCGTCATGGTCGGCGACGTGCGCGAACACGGCGGGCTCGGGGCCGAAGAGCGCCTGCTCCAGCTGCTGCGGTGTCCCGGTTGCCTCGGGCAGCGACCGCTCGTACTGGGCGAGCTCGCGGATCAGCTGGTGGATCGCGGGCACGTCGGCCGGAGCAGCGCGCCTGATCACGCCGGCCGGCCCGGCACGTCGAACCGGTACCGCAGCCGGAAGCGGTCGGCCGGGATCACGAGGTCGGCGGTTTCCACCGGATCGCCGGCACACAGATGAGTGCGCTCGATCGCCAGCACCTGGGCACCGGGCGGCAGTGCGAGCGCCTCGGCCTCGCCCAGCAGCGACTGACGCACTAACAGTTCCTCCAGCACCTGGTCCACCTCGATCCCGATCGACCCGAGCCGCTCGATCACGCCGCGGCCGGCCAGCGGACCCTGCTCCGGCAGCGCAACCGCGGTGCCCTCGGTGAGCCCGGCCGGCTCGTAGCTGGTCGCCAGCTGGACCGGCTCGCCGTCGGCGGCGAGGAGGTACCTGGTCGCGGTGACTAACACCGCCGCCGGGCTCGCCCCGAGCCGTCTCGCGATGGAAGGCGGCGGCGCGATGTGCTCAGTCTGATGCTCCCAGGTGAGCCTGCGGGCATGGTCACCAGGACTGGCGGACTCGTCCAGCCCGAACGGCGAGCCGGGAAAGTGCAGCCGGTCGTGATCGAGATAGTGACCGGCGGGCGCGTGCCGCACGTACGAGCCCGAGCCGGCCCTGGCCTCGATCAGGCCCTCGGTCGCCAGCACCTGCAGCGCGTGCTTGGCGGCGGTCTCGCCCACCCCGTAGCGCGCGATGATCGCGTTGCGCGACGGGATCCTGGCGCCGGGCGCCAGCACACCATCGCGGATCCGCATCCGCAGATCTTCGAGCACTCGCAGATAGACCGGGCTGTTTGACCTGCCCATCGGCCGCGCCCCCCAGCGTCGCGGCAGCCGCGCTGCCTCAGCTTCGACCAAGCTGAGGTCATTGTCACCGACCGGGCCGTGCCGAGCGGCGTTTCGGCTCCGGGACACACCTTGACGGAGCAATACCCGCATCTTAATATGCAAAATAAGTGCTTTTCGGAACTATTCTCTGCCATTTGACCCGGGAGTAATTCCAATGGACCTGCCGTGCGCCGCCCGAGTCCTCGGAATCGCTGCCTTAGTGCCGTCAGATTCCGGCGACCGGAAGCACCTGTGGCTCACGAACCCGACGGCCGTCCCCGGCGTCAATCCCTGCGACAAGGGCAAATGCCGCGGCACTGCCAGGCCGGGCGGCTGATCAATGAGTGCCCGTGCTGCGGCTTCTATGCCTCCGGCGTGGCTTTCGAAGGTAATCGGTCCGATTCTTACTGCGTTGCCAATTCCTAGCCGAGAGGGGTGCCTGAACAAGGTCTGAGGCTCAACCGGACTAGAGGGGCTGACATTGAGCGAAGCGGCAATACCATTTTCTGAGACCAAGGCACCCGAGTCACCGGACCGGCTGCGCCGCGGCGCGCTGAGTCTGGTCGACATCTCGGCCTCGACGATGGCGAACATCGGCCCGGCCTACAGCTTCTACTTCAGCTACGGCTTCATCGTCGTGACCGCGGGCCTCGCGGCGCCGCTGACGATCGTCGCGGCCGCCATCGCGGTCGCCCTGCTCGGCAACACCCTGTCCGAGTTCTCCCGCGCGCACCCCTCGACCGGCGGCTTCATCACGTTCGTGGGCAAGACGTTCGGCGGCACCAGCGCGGTCACCACGGCGCTGCTGTGCGGGGCCGGCTACATCATCGCGATCTCGTCGGTGCTGGCGATCTCCGGCGGTTTCCTGTCGATGACGCTGCAGTACTACTTCAACTGGAACGTGCCGTGGATCATTTTCTCGGTGATCCTGACCACTGGCGCTGTGTTCATGATGCTCCGCGGCGTGGGCGTGTCCACCAAGCTCGCCGGCATCTTCTTTGGCTTCGAGATGCTGGTGCTGGTTGTCGTCTCGGTCGTCGCGCTGGTCAAGAACGGCAGCCACCTGAGCGCGGCGCCGTTCGAGCCGAGTCACATCACCAAGGGCTTCAGCGGCCTGGCCGCGGGCTTCCCGCTGGCGGTGTACCTGTTCATCGGCTGGGAGAACTCGGCGGCGCTGGCCGAGGAGACCGGCAATCCGCGGCGCAACGTGCCGCGGGCGGTGTTCCTGTCGATCGCGCTGATGGCGGTTGGATACCTGCTCTTCGCCTACGCCACGACCAGCGGCTTCGCCAACAACGGGACGGCGCTCGGCAGCTCGGCCATCCCGTTCATCACGGTCTCGCACAAGGCCGCGGCGACCCTCGCCGTCTTCGCTTACCTGGCCGGCCTGACCTCGACCATGGGCGTCCTGATCGCTGCCTGTAACTCCCAGGCCAGGCTGATCTTCAATGCCGGGCGGGAGGGCCTGCTGCCGCGCTGGATCGGCAAGGTCCAGGCGCCGAGGCAGACGCCGCGCAATGCCCTGTTCGTCTTCACCGGCATTGCGGGCCTGATCATCGCAGTGTGGTGCCTCCTGCACCTGCTCGGCACTCATGCGCAGCGGGGCGAGATGAACCCGCTGACGTTTTTCGGCGAGTCGGGCACGATGGGCACGATCCTGGTGCTGGTCGTGTACTTCCTGTCGAATCTCGCGCTGCCGTTCTATTACCGGCGGTACCGGCCGTCCGAGTTCAGGATCGTCAAGCACGCGGTACTGCCGGCTCTCGGCATAGTCGCCGTGGGGATCCCGATGTACTACCTGGTGAAACCGGGCCAGGCCGCTCCGCTCGACTGGTTCCCCTACCTCGGGCTCGCGATCATCGTCCTGTCGGTTTGCTACGCGGTCTGGCTGGTACGGCGAGACCCCGGAGTGGGTGACCGGGTGGGCTCTATCGTCGCCGACGAGTAAGGCTGTCCAGAGGTACCCGGGGTTCCCTACGGCCCCGGGTACTTCGCCGGCGAGGTCAGTCGCTGCCTTCTTCGAGCAGCAGGTGGTAGCCGTTGGGGGTCCGGGCGTGCAGGACCCGGTACTGCCAGTCCGCGCTGGGCGTCATGAGCTCCTCGCGGTACCTGACGCCGGCCTCCTCGAGGCGCTTCTTCGCGAGATCCAGGTCGCTCACACCGAACTGCCACGTCAGCACGCGATCCGGGCCAGAAGGAGAGAAATCCGACCGCCACTCGATGCCGAATTCAAGCTTGCCGTGGCCGAGCGCGAGAAAGTACGGATACTCGGGTCCCTCGTACGTGACGTGGAATCCGAGGTCCTCGTAGAACTTGCGCTCTGCCTGCAGATCTCCGACAAAGAGGATCGGAATGATCCGGCTGAACAATGCCGCCATAGCGGGACATCGTACCGAGCTGGCGGCCCGGCCGTGACCACTCTGCGCGCACGTTTCCTGCCTTGGCGCCATTTCGTCACGCACGTGCATCCGGGCGGCGGCCTAGCGGTCGGCTCACAGTCACCAAGCGCACCTCTAGGACTCATATTGATTCGGACAGTAGTGGGTAGGTTACATTTGGTACACGAGCATGGCAGCAGGTACGGCCGATGCCCGTCACAGTCCGGTGATAGCGACTCGGGGGGAGATGTCACCATGACGACACAGGCCGAGGAACTCCTCGGCGCGCAGGTAACTGGCGCCGATGGCAAAGTGGTAGGCACCGTCGAGCAGGTATTCAGGGACGACGTGGACGGAACCCCTGCCTGGGCTCGCGTCCGCTCTGGCAAAACCGGCCGCTTCGTGCCTCTCGCCAGCAGCCAGGTCACCAGAGATGGCCTCAGCGTCCCTTACGACTCGCAGAAGATCATGGGCGGCCCGAACATCGATGCCGGCCAGCACATGTCGGCGGCCCAGGCCGAGGATCTCAGCCGCTACTACGGACTCACCATCCCTTCGCAGCAGACCCAGACCCAGCAGACGCAGCAGATGCAGCAGGGCGAGCAGATGCAGCAGGGCCAGCAGATGCAGCAAGACCAGCCGCTGCAGCAGGGCCAGCAGCAGATGCCGCAGGGCAAGCTGACCGACGAGGACTGGCTAGTCCGCCAGGAGGAGCGCCTCCAGGTAGGCAAGGAGATGCTCGAGACCGGCCACGTCCGGCTGCACAAGTACGTGGACGTGGAGCCGGTGGAGCAGGTCGTCCACGTATTCCACGAGGAGTACGACATCGAGCGCGTTCCGATCACCGCCGACGAGCGCATCAGCGGGAACATCCAGGAAGGCGAGCAGGAGATCATCCTGCACGAGGAGCGCGCCGTCATGCGCAAGGAGACGGTGCCGGTCGAGCGCGTGCGGCTGACGGCCAAGCGCGTCGAGGAGGACAAGACCTACCGGGACGAGATCCGCCGGGAGCGGATCGAGCTCGAGCCGGACCAGCAGTTCGCCAGCAGCGGTCAGCAGAACCCGAGCCAGCCGCGCAGGTAGCGGCCGGCGCGACATCTAGACAGGAAGGTCCCCGGGCGGGCGTCCGGGGACCTTTCCCGTTGTCAGCGGGCGGGTTACCGCTTGCGGGCCAGGGTGAGCCCGTCGCCGATCGGCAGCATGACGAGGTCAACCCGGTCGTCGGCGGCCGCGTGATCGTTGAAGGCGCGGATGCTCGTCAGGTTCGCGTCGGCAGGGTCGGGGTCGACGACCCGGCCGCTCCACAGGGTGTTGTCGACCATGATCACGCCGCCCGTCCTGATCCTCGGGACCACCTCGTCCCAGTAGCTGACATAGCTGGGTTTGTCGGCATCGATGAAGGCCAGGTCAAAGGTCTCGTCGGCGGGCAGGCCGTGCAGGGTCTCGATCGCGGGGCGCAGCTGGAGGTCGATCCGGTCTGCCAGGCCTGCCTCCTGCCAGTACCGGCGGGCGACCGAGGTCCACTCTTCGCTGACGTCGCAGCAGGTCAGGCGGCCTCCGGAGGCCAGGCCGCGGGCAATGCAGATGGCGGAGTAGCCGGTAAACGTCCCGATCTCCAGCGCCCGGCGGGCACCGACCAGCTGGGTCAGGATCGTCATGAAGGCGCCCTGCTCCGAGCCGATCTGCATCCCGGCGGCGTCGGGGAAGGTGCTGACGGTCTCAGCGGCGAGCTGGCTGAGCACCGCATCGCGCTGGGAGCTGTGCGCGACGACGTAGTCCTGGAGTTCCTCGCTGAGCTGCTCGGTGCGACGGTTCATGGCCGGCAATGCTAACGCGTCCCGGTCCGACATCGGGTAGTAAGGTACGCCGTCATGGCGACGGCGGGGCCCCCGTCGGTCGGCTACCCTCGTTTCCATGCCGAAGCATGTCCTCAGCTTCATACCGAGCCCGCCTATCAACGGGTTCCATATCGGGCCGCTGTTCATCCACTTCTACGGCCTGATGTATGTGATCGGCATCACGCTGGCGATCATCATCACCCGCCGCCGGTGGCGGGCTCTGGGCGGCAATCCCGACCTGGTCGGCGACGTGGCGCTGTGGGCCGTCCCCGCCGGTCTGATCGGGGCGAGGATCTACTTCGACATCACTACGCCAGCTGATATCCCGCACCACTGGTGGGGCGTCTTTGCCCTCTGGTCCGGCGGGCTTGGCATCTGGGGCGGCATCGCCGCCGGAGCCGCGGCCGGCATCTGGCGGGTGCACAAGGCCGGCGCCAGCACGGGCCAGTTCGCCAACGCCATAGCTCCGGCCCTGCTCGTCGCCCAGGCCGTCGGCCGGGTCGGCAACTACTTCAACCAGGAGCTGTTCGGCAAGCCCACCTCGCTGCCCTGGGGGCTGGAGATCGCGCTCGGCAACCGCCCGGCGGGCTACGCCGCCTCCAGCACGTTCCAGCCCACGTTTCTGTACGAGATCATCTGGGACCTGGCCCTGGCCGCGTTCCTGGTCTGGCTCGGTCATCACCGGAAGATCCGGCCATGGGGGTTGTTCGCCCTGTATGTCGCCGGATACTCCGCATTCCGGATCTTCGAGGAGTCGCTGCGGATCGATTCCTCCGAGCACTTCCTCGGCCTGCGGCTCAACTTCTACGTGGCGACGATCATGACGCTGATCGGCCTCGCCTGGTTCGCCCAGTCGCAGCGGCGGCCAGCGATTACGCTGCCCGAGGCGCCTGCAGACGACGGCGAGGAGGCCGAAGCCGGGGACGCCGACCTGGACGAAGCGAAGGCCGCGGCTCGCAACTCCGAGCAGTAGACCGCGGGCGGGCCGCAGGCGTCGTGGCATGATCGGCTGACATGAGCAGTCGGGCCACCGATTCCGGCCGCCGGGCCGGGTCCATCCCCGTCTTCATCGAGGCGGGCAGCAGGCGCGTGTTTGCGTCGGCGCTGGACTGGCCGGGGTGGGCCAGGAGCGCGAAGACCGAGGAACTGGCGCTCGAGGCACTCGCCGACTACCTGCCGCGGTACGCCCGCATCGTGGACCGGGTCCGGCTGGAACCTCCGGACGGCGAGCTCGTCGTGGTCGAGCGGCACCCTCGCGTCGCGAAGAACGCGGACTTCGGCTCGCTGGGGGAGATCGCCAGCAGCGAGCGGGAACCCCTCACGGCCGACGTCGGCCTGCAGCTGGCCAAGTTGCTGGCGGCTAGCTGGGTGGCCTTCGAGGAGACTGTCGCCGGCGCGCCCGCGCAGTTGCGCAAGGGCCCGCGCGGCGGCGGGCGCGACACCGACCAGATCGTCGCGCATGTGACCGGCGCCGAAGTCACGTATGCCCGAAAAATGGGCTTGCAGCGGGACAAGACCGCCGGATCCGAGGCGGACGCGACGGCCCGGCTGCGGGAGCAGATCGTGGGCGCCCTGCAGGCACCGGATGAGCTGGTGACTCCCGAGAAGGGCTGGCCACCTCGGTACGCCGCCCGCCGGATGGCCTGGCACGTCCTGGATCACCGGTGGGAGATCGAGGACAAGAGCGGGCCGGGCTGATACCGATCCGCGCCTGACGTCGAGGTCGCGATCCTGGTGCTGTTCGCGGTCCTGGCGATCGTGCACTCGGCCTCCGATCACGTGACCAACTTTCCTCGACACCACGACGGACACGGTCGTCATGTGGGTAGGCGGCGGCGGCCCGGCGATCGGCCTGATCCCGCTGGGATCGGTGCTTCCGGAATCCGATTGAGCGCGCTGATACGCTAGCGGCATGCAGCGCGCGATTGTGACGACGACGCCGGAGTACGTCCCGGCGCGCTGACCGTTGTCTTTGACCGAAGCCCCGGGGCGAGTGCCCCGGGGCTTCGGCGTTCCTGCGGTGCACTCACCCGGTAACTGTGAGAGGAAGCATCGCCATGCATGATCACCGCAAGCTCGGCCGCGAGCTCGAGCTTTTCGACACCGATCCGCTGATGGGCGCCGGCCTGCCGTACCTGCTGCCGGCCGGCGCCGCCATCAGACACGAGCTGGAAGAGTACGTTCGCGACCTTGAGCGCAAGGCCGGCTACCAGCACGTGTACTCGCCGGTCCTCGGCAAGCGCGAGCTGTACGAGATCTCCGGGCACTGGTCGCACTATCGCGACGGCATGTACCCGCCGATGCTTGTCGGCGGCGAGCAGGTCGTCCTGCGGCCGAGCCTGTGCCCGCACCACGCGCTGATCTTCCGGTCCAGGGGCCGCAGCTACCGGGAGCTGCCGCTGCGGATGGCTGAGCTCGGCGGCATGTATCGCGCCGAGCTGTCCGGAGTCCTCGGCGGGCTGACCAGGGTGCGCTCGATCCAGCTCAACGACGCCCACATCTTCTGCACCCTTGACCAGGTGGAGGCAGAGGTGGCCGGATCGCTCGCGATGATCCGCGAGGCTTACCGCGCGATGGGCATTGAGCCGGCCAGGTACCGGCTGTCGCTGGCCAGCCAGGGCGCCAAGTACGTCGGCGACCAGGACAGCTGGGACCGGGCCACCGAGATCCTGGTGAAGGCTCTCGCCGACGCGGGCCTGCCGTACGAGGCTGAGGAAGGCGAGGCGGCCTTCTACGGTCCCAAGATCGACGTGCAGATCGCCGACTTCAGCGAGCGCGAGGCCAGCCTGTCGACCATCCAGGTCGACTTCTACCAGCCGGAACGGTTTTCCCTGACCTACACCGGCCCCGATGGTGACAAGCATGCGCCGGTGATGGTCCACCGGAGCATCATCGGCGGCCTGGAGCGGCTGCTGGCGCATCTGATCGAGGTGCATGGCGGCGCCTTCCCGCCCTGGCTGGCCCCGACCCAGCTAGCGATCCTGCCCGTGGCCGAGAGCCAGGCGACCCGGGCGGCCGGGCTTGAGCGCCGCGCGATCGCCGAGGGTCTCCGAGCCAGCGTGCTGGACGCTTCTGACGGCAGTCTCGGTGCCCGGATCCGCTCAGCGCGCCTCGTCCCCTACATCGCCGTGATCGGCGACCGGGAAGCGGAGGCAGGCAAGGTCTCCCTGCGCCTGCGCGACGGCCGCCAGCTACCCGCCATGGATGTCGGCGCGGCCCTGTCCGCAGTCCGCGCCAGGGTGGAGTCCCGCGGTCAGGACCTCTGGGCTAGCGGGCGCTAACTGGCGATTTCCTCGGTGCGCCGAGCCCAGTACTTCTGACCGACTTCGGGGAGGAGGTGGATCGGGTCGTAGTACTCGTACTCGCGCTCCAGCGCGAACGCGTCGTCTTGCTCGACCCCGGTCCGGTAGTTCTTGGTCCAGTACGAGATCCCGAGCTCCTGGTCGTACCTGGCGACCTGGTGCACCCAGCGCTTGCCGACGTACGGCACGTCGCAGATGAACCGCGGGGTGGCGAAGCCGGGGAGGTAGCCCATGATGTCGTGCTGGAGCTGCTGGGCCTCGCCCAGTGTGAGCCGCCAGTGCTCGGCGTTGGGGATCATGTCGCACATGTAGAAGTAGTACGGCATGATCTTGGCGTCATCGAGGAGCGCGAAGCAGAGGTCGAGGATCTGCTCGGTCTTGTCGTTGGTGCCGCGCAGCAGCACGCCCTGATTGCGGACGTCCCGGATGCCGGTCTCCAGCATGGCCTTGGCGGCGCTGGCCACCAGCGGCGTCACCGACTGGGCCGAGTTCACGTGCGTGTGGATCGCGATGCTGACATCGCGCTGCCGGGCCGTAGTGGCGAGCCGCTCCATGCCGGCGCGGACCTCGTCGCTGAGCCAGTACTGCGGCAAGCCCATCAGGGCCTTGGTCGCCAGCCGGATGTCGCGGATATTCGGGATATCGAGCAGCCCGGCCACGAACGCCTCGAGCCGCGGCCAGGGCAGGTTGGCCACGTCACCGCCGGAGACTACGACGTCGCGGACGCCCGGGCTGTTGCGCAGGTAGTCCATCATCGCGCCGAGCCGGTCGTCCCTGGTGAGGCCGAATTTGGCCTTCTCGATGACCGGGGTCGGGTTGCCGACCAGGTCCATCCGCGTGCAGTGGCCGCAGTACTGCGGGCACGTCGGCAGCAGCTCGGCCAGCACCTTGGTCGGGTAGCGGTGGGTCAGGCCCTCCACGGCCCACATCTCGGCCTCGTGCAGCGAGTCCCTCGAAGACTCGGGATGCGAGGGCCAGTCCGCTTGCCGGTCGCTGAAGACCGGGATCATGTACCGGCGTACCGGGTCGGCGTAGAACGCCTCGGTGAAGCCGGGATCCGACGGCGCCAGGTGCGGCACGATCGTGTTGATCATCTGGGGCGGCACGAGCATGGACATCGTGGCGCGCTCGGCCTGGTCCCGCTCCAGGTCCGCGTAGAACCTCTCGTCCAGGCCGTCGCCGACTACCTGGCGCAGCTGGCGGATGTTCTTGATGCAGTGCGAGCGCTGCCACTGCGCCGAGGCCCAGTCGCTTGCGGTCACCCCGGCCCAGCCAGGCAGGCGCTGCCAGTCAGGCTCAACCAGCTCCCGGTGCCGGTAGACGTACGGCTGGTCGATCATGAACTGCACCTGCCCCGCATCGTATGGATCGCGTCAGCGATCATCAGGATGTTAGCTTGCCGAATGGGCAGGCTACGCAAGAAGATACTGTCTGTATAGTTCTAGACAACAAATTCTACCGAATCTTCTGCTGCGCGGATAGCCTTGACGGCCTGTCTTGCTAACACTGTCCATACGCGCCCCTCATACGCCGCGCCTACGCCCTGTGCGGGCGCCCGCTGGAAGGACCGCTCCGTGTCATCTCCGCAGCTAGACCCCCAGGTCAGCTCCCCGCTCGGGCTTCACCGGGTGCTGGAACCGGACGGCGTGCTGCCGCAGGCCGCATGGCGGCTCGATGCCCGGCCCGAGATCTGGCCCGACGAGGTCAGGATCCGGGTCCAGCGGCTGAACCTCGACGCCGCGTCCTTCCGGCAGCTCTCCGAGGCCACCGGCGGCGACCCGGACAAGATCAGGCAGTCGGTGCTGGAAATCATCGCAGACCGGGGCAAGATGCAGAATCCGGTGACCGGCTCAGGCGGCATGCTCACGGGCGTGGTCGAGGAGGCGGGCCCGCGGTCGCCGCTCGGGCTGAAGGCCGGGGACAAGATCGCGACGCTGGTCTCGCTCAGCCTGACGCCGCTAGTCGTCACCGATGGCCTGGCCAGCTGGGACGGCAAGTCCGAGCAGGTGCCCTGCCAGGGTCACGCGATCTTGTTCGGCCGCTCCATCGCCGCGAGGCTGCCCGACGACCTGCAGGCCGAACTCGCGCTGGCGGTCATGGACGTGTGCGGGGCGCCGGCATTGACCCATCGCGTGGTGACCGAGCGCAAGGCCGGGGTGGTCGCGATCATCGGCGCGGCCGGGAAGAGTGGTTCGCTCTCGGCCGCCGCGGCCCGGCGGGCCGGGGCCAGCCACGTCATCGGCGTCGTTCCCGTAGAAAGGGAAGCCGAGATCCTGCGCGACGCTCCTGCCGGAGACGGCGAGCACGGCCTGGTCGACGAGATCGTGATCGCGGACGCGCGCGATCCGGTGGGTGTCTCGTCGGCGATCGCGTCGGCCGGCGGGCCGGCCGATGTCACCGTCGTGTGCGTCGATGTTCCTGGCTGCGAGGGCGGTGCGATCCTGGCCACGGCGCAGGGCGGCACGGTCATCTTCTTCTCGATGGCCACCTCGTTCACTGCCGCGGCGCTGGGCGCTGAGGGCGTGGCCGCCGATGTCACGATGCTGGTCGGCAACGGGTATGTTCCAGGGCACGCGCAGCTGGCCATCGACCTGCTCCGGGGCGAGCCCGGTGTCCGGGGCATCTTCCAGCGGCGCATTGACGAGCATGCGGAGTAAGTGAAATGCAGACCCGACTCAACCTCGACCCGGCCGTCGTCCGGGAGGCGCGCGAGCTGGCGGCCCGCGCTGGCCAGCCGATCGTCGAGATGGCCAGGACCCATACCACGGTTTCGGTGGAACGAGCAGTGCTGCGGCTGGCCGGCCTCCAGGGCGCCGATCCCGACGGGATGCCCTGGGTCAACCGCCTGGTCGATGCCGTCAGGGAGAGCACCGGGCTCGAGCACGGGGTGGCCCTGCCGGCCTGGGACGCGCTGCTCACCGGTGGTCATGGTGACCTCGGGACCCTCGCCGAGGCCGCTGCTCAGGGCAAGGTGAAGTTCCGCCTCCCGGCCGGTGATGACGCGGCCGGTGCCCGCGCCGCGGCCGGCGCCGCGCTCGGCCGGGGCATTGCCAGGATCGACGCCAATCGCGCTCAGCGCCAGCAGATGATCGAGGAGACCTCCGAGCCGCGCAAGCCGTGGATCTACCTGATCGTGGCGACCGGCGACATCTACGAGGACATCCCGCAGGCCCAGGCCGCCGCCCGCGAGGGCGCGGACATCATCGCGGTGATCCGCTCGACCGGGCAGTCGCTGCTCGACTACGTCCCCGAGGGCGCCACCCGCGAGGGCTTCGCCGGTACCTACGCCACCCAGGAGAACTTCCGGCTGATGCGCGCGGCGCTCGACGAGACCTCCCGGGAGCTCGGCCGGTACGTGCGGCTCACGAACTACGCCTCGGGCCTGTGCATGCCGGAGATCGCGTCGCTGGCCGGCCTGGAGCGGCTGGACATGATGCTGAACGACTGCATGTACGGCATCATCTTCCGCGACATCAACCCGCGCCGGACGTTCATCGACCAGCGCTTCTCCCGGCAGATCCACGCCCGCGCCGGGATCATCATCAACACCGGCGAGGACAACTACCTCACCACCGCCGACGCCGTGGATGCCGCGCACACGGTGGTGGTCAGCCAGCTGATGAACGAGTTCTTCGGCAAGGAGGCGGGCCTGGCCGACAGTCAGCTCGGCCTCGGCCACGCGTTCGAGATCAACCCGGCGCTGCCGGACTCGTTCCTGCTTGAGCTCGCGCACGCCCAGCTCGTCCGCGAGCTGTTCCCGGACGCGCCGCTCAAGTACATGCCGCCGACCAAGCACATGACCGGGAACGTGTTCGCGGGCTACCTGCTGGACGCGTTCTTCAACTTGTGCGGCGTCATGACCGACCAGTCGATTCTGCTGATCGGGATGATGACCGAGGGCATCCACACCCCGTTCCTGTCCGATCGTGATCTGGCGCTGGAAAACGTCAGGTACGTGCGGGACGCGGCCGGGCGCCTGGGGGAGAGCTTCGTGCCCGCCCCTGGCGGCTTCATCGAGCAGCGCGCCAGGCAGGTGCTCGGGGAGTCGATCGAACTGCTGCGCCGGATCAACGACGAGAGCCTCCTGGGTGCCATCGCGGACGGGACGTTCGGCATCACCAGGCGGCCGGCCGACGGCGGCCGCGGCCTGGACGGGGTCATCGCCCGCGCCGACGGCTATTTCAACCCGGCGTCGGACATCCTGGAGGGCGCAAGCCAGATCGGAGGAGCGCAGTGACCGGCAGCATCGTCCGGCCGTACGGCGACACCACGGGTGACGGCCGGGTCCAGGTCTCGTTCACGCTTCCGGTGCCGTTCGGGACCGCGACCGAGAGGGCGCGCGCCGAGGGCGCGGCCATGCAGCTCGCCACCAAGATGGGCCTTGACCCGGCGATGGTCGTGCACGCCAAGGGCATGGGACCCGACTACACGTTCTTCGTCGTCTACGGGCGGGCAACCCACCTGGTGGACCTGTCCGAGGTAACCGTGACCGAGCGGGAGTTCCCCTTGCTGTCGCCGGCCGAGGTGAACCTGCGGATCCGCACCGGCCTTGGCCGCAAGCTGGTCGTCGTCGGCGCGTGCATCGGCACGGACGCGCACACGGTCGGCATCGACGCGATCCTGAACGTCAAGGGCCACTCGGGCGAGAAGGGCCTGGAGTACTACCGGGAGATCCGGGTGGTGAACCTGGGCTCGCAGGTAGCGGTGCCCGATCTGGTCGCCCGGGCCCGGGCGGAGGGCGCCGACGCGGTGCTGGTCAGCCAGGTGGTCACCCAGCGGGACGCGCACATCACGAACGCGCAGGAGATGTCGGCCGCCTTCGACGCGGCGGCAGGCGAGCTGGGCGCGCCTGGCCGGCCGCTGCTGGTCGTCGGCGGCCCGCGGTTCGACCCGTCGATGGCCGCCGATCTCGGCGTCGACAAGATCTTCGGCAAGGCCACGACTCCCGGCGAGGTGGCGAGCTACCTGGCATACGCGCTCGCGCCCACTGGCGACGACGGAGCCTCGGCCGACGAGGAGTCTGCCCCGATGGCCGAGGGAGCAGCGGCATGAGCCAGGATGCACGGCTCGGGCTGACCGTCACCCACCGCCGGTACGTGCCCTACAGCCACGCGCATTACGGCGGGAGTCTGGTCGACGGCGCGTACATGCTCGGCCTCTTTGGCGACGTCGCGACCGAGGCGTGCATCCGCACCGACGGTGATGAGGGCCTGTTCGCGTCGTACTCCGACGTGCAGTTCCGCGCTCCGGTGATCGCCGGTGACGTGCTCGAGATCAGCTGCACGATCACGCGCGTCGGCACTCGGAGCAGGCAGCTGGAGTTCGAGGCGAGGGTCGTGTGCCGGGCGCAGCCCGAGCGGGGCCCGTCCGCGGCAGCGGTGCTGGACGAGCCGATCGTGGCGGTGTCCGCCACCGGCACCGTCGTGGTGCCGCCCGCGCTGGGCTAGCCGCGGCCGGCGCCGCTAGGGCTGCTGGAAGTCCGGGGTAGTCCAGATGTGCTCGCGCAGGTAGAGCTTCACCTTCGCGATGTACTGCTGAGCGGGTGTGGTGTGCCACCGGCCGGCGAACCATCGCCCGACGCAGCCCCACTGATCGCCGCCGCGGTACGTGCCGACGTGTGTGACCGTGTTGAGCCAGGTCTCGTAGCCGTCGTAGCAGGATCGCCAGATCGCGTAGGCGACGTCCGCGTTCATCGCCGTCGAGCGTTCGATCCCCGGCCAGCTCGAGGTCTCGTACGGGTAGCGGTTCTGCAGGATTCCCCAGCTCTGGGGGCAGAGGCCAGGCTTGCCGTCAACGCCGGGACCGTGGCCGGGCGGGCATCCGCTCGTCTCCCAGTCACCCTTGGTGGTCTGCCGCCACCAGCTCTCCACCGCCGCCTGGGCGAAAACGACGTTCTGGTTGATGCCCCACTTGCAGGCGGCCCAGCGGAGTATCTCCGCCGTGGTCCCGGTGAAGTCGCCGTTGACCCTCGGGACCAGCTTCTTGTCGGCCTGCGGCTTGTCGCCGGCCAGGAAGTTGGCCGCCAGGCGCGCGCCGGTCCTCCGGTTGAAGGGCTTGTTCACGCCCTTGTCTTCCTTGATCGGCCGCGCCCGGACCCAGCGTGCGCACTGGGCGCCCGACGGCAGCTTGGCGCCGGGCGGCAGAGTGCGGAAAAACGTCGGCGCGGCGGCCGCGCGGGTCGGCGGTGCGGAGGCCGCCGTCGCGGCGGCGATGCCGGCGCCGGCCAGTGAGACAGCGATGCAGAGGCCCGCGGCCATCGCGGCCAGGGCGCGCCGGGTGGGCCTCCGATGGCGGCGTGTCCGCATTAGTCCTCTTCCTTGCGCTGGCTAGTTGGCGAAGTCCTGCGTCATCCACACGGTGCCGTCGGCCGACCGGTACACGGCGATGCCGATGTGCGTGAACGTCGAGCTGAGGATGTTCAGCCGGTGACCGTCATCGGGCGGCTTCTCGTTGAGCATGTCCTGAGTGAGCGCGTCTGCCATCTGGGTAATGGCAGCGGCGGTCGTAGCGACCGGGCCGCCCTCGCCGATGTTCTCGCCCGCGGCGGTCCAGCTGACGCCGGCCGCGGTCTCGCGCGCTCCGAGGGCGGGCTCACCCGGGCACTGGTGGGACAGACCGCAGCCGGCCGCCATCAGCTGGTTGTGCCGGGCCGAGCTGACCTGCAGGCCGCTGAGAATCGTGTACGCCGGCAGTCCGGCCTGCGCCCGCGCCTGGTTGATCAGTGCCAGGACGCTGCTGGCCGCGGCCGAATCGGAGCCGCCCGGCGACGGCGACGAAGACGGCGACGGCGACGGCGACGTGGCGGCCGGTGACGTGGGCGAGCCCGCGGGCGGTGTCGCCGACGGACTGGCGGGCGACGTCGCCGGGGAGGACGACTCCGGTGCGGGCCGCCTGGACGCCGCCGGAACCGGGCGGGGCCGTGGGTCCGGCCGCGCGGACCCAGAGCCATGGGGTGTCCCGGTGGCCGGCCTGCGGTCGGCTGCGTCCGTCCTCAGCGAGCCAGGTCCCGCCGTATTAGCCAGCAGAACGCGGCCGGCGACAATGGCCAGGACCGCAAGGCAGGCGGCCAGCGCCAGCCAGGCGCGCCATGACACCGCTCGCGTCTGACGCGCCCGGTGGCTTGGCACGCGCATCACTCTAGTGAGGGCCTCGGTACGGTTGCTGGCGAATCATCACGATCGCCGCGGCGCCGGCCTCGGGTTCACACGGCCGAAGGCCGCGGGCTAGCTTTGCTCCATGCGCTTCGCCATTAAAACCGCACCGCAGAACACGACCTGGGACGCCATGCTGGAGGTGTTCCGGGCGGCCGACGACATCGAGCTCTTCGAGTCGGGCTGGACGTTCGACCACTTCTACCCGATCTTCAGTGACTCGACGGGGCCCTGCATGGAGGGCTGGATCACGCTCACGGCGCTGGCCCAGGCCACCCGGAGGCTCCGCCTGGGCACGCTCGTCACGGGCATTCACTACCGGCATCCGGCGGTGCTCGCGAACATGGCGGCCACGCTGGACATCGTGTCCGGCGGCCGCCTTGAGATCGGCATCGGCGCCGGCTGGAACGAGGAAGAGTCGGGTGCCTACGGCATTCCGCTCGGGTCCCCCAAGGAGCGTAGCGACCGGTTCGAGGAGGCCTGCGAGGTCATCGTCGGGCTGCTGACACAGGAGACAACGACATTCAAGGGCGCCTACTACGAGCTGACGGAGGCCCGGTGCGAGCCCAAGGCGGTGCAGCGGCCGCACCCGCCCATCTGCATCGGCGGCAGCGGGGAGAAGCGGACGCTGCGTACGGCGGCGCGGTTCGCCCAGCACTGGAACTTCGTCGGCGGCACGCCCGAGCAGTTCACCAGGGCGGTTGACGTCCTGCACCAGCACTGCGCCGACATCGGCCGCGACCCGGCGGAAATCCTCCTCTCCACGCACGTCCGGTACAGCGGCGACGCGGCCGCGACCGCGGCCTCGGCGGCCGAGCTCAGCGAGGTCGGCGCGCAGCTGGCCATCGTGACCATGAGCCCGCCGCACTCCGCCGCGGACGTGGACGCGCTCGCGGCCGCGCTGTCCGAGCTGGCCTGAACCCGCTGGAGCTACCGGGGAGAACGGCGAGGCCGGAACTTCAGCCACGCCAGGATGCCGATGGCCGCGAGCAGCAGCCAGGGCGAGAACAGCAGGTGCAGGGCAAAGCTGATCACAGCGAGCACCAGGATGGCGATAAGGACCAAGGCGATGATCCAGAGCATGTCGATCGTTCTCCGTTCACGATGAGGCGGTAGGCAGCAGAACTGCTGCCGGCCGATTTCAAGCCTGCCGCTCGTGCGACACGGGGTCGATCCGGATTAACCCCGGCTGATCCCTTGTCCACTGCCGGAAGGCATCAGGGAGGTCCCGAGCCGGCACTGGCTTGGATAACGGCTCACCTGGCGGCACCGGAACGGCCATGATGCTTTTGTGACCGATGTGGACCGGTTTGGAGAGATGAGACCGGGCAGGCCAGCTGGATCGAGAACGCTGGTCATCCGGCCCATCCTCGAGAGCGACCTGGACCTGCTCGCGCTGCTGAGTACCGATCCCGAGGAGGCGTCGCAGTACGGCTTCTTCGGGTATCAGGATCCGGGTCGGCAGCGGCGCCAGTTCGCGGAGAACGGCTTCCTGTCCGAACACGGCGGGCGCCTCGCCGTGGCGCTGGTCGCCGGTAGCGAGCCGGGCGAATTCATCGGCGATGTGAGCTGGCACCGGTCGCCGTCCGGGCCGACGTCCTACTGCTGGAACATCGGGATCGCGCTGCTCGCGCGGGCCCGCGGACAGGGCTACGGCGCTTCGGCGCAGCGCCTGCTCGCGGAGTACTTGCTGGGGCACACGCAGGTCAACCGCGTCGAGGCCGAGACCGAAGTCGACAACGGGCCCGAGCGTCGCGCGCTGGAGAAAGCCGGATTCGCGTTCGAGGGCGTCCGGCGGGGGTCCTGCTACCGGGCCGGCAGGTGGCGGGACATGGCCCTGTACTCGGTCGTGCGCGCCGACCTGGATCTGACCTAGCCCGGACCTCCGGCAAATACTGGGACCGCTCGTCAGTGGATAGCGCTGACCAACGGTCCCAATAACGAGACCGCGCGGGTATCTGGCCGGTTCGTCCCGTATGCGTGCGGGCCGGTTCGCGGATCGGGCCGAGTCGCAAAAATCCCCCAGCCAATTTCATGGCTCTGCGTAGCCAGACAACCACAATTCGCTAGCATCTAGCGCGAGTCCGCTATTTCCAATAGGGGAGAAACTTCACGGAGGGGACCATGAAGAAGCATATGTCCTTAGTTGCGGCCGGCGCGGCCGCCCTGCTCGGCGCCGGGGCGTTCCTGCTGCCGGCCGCCGCGAGCACGCATCACGGCGCGCAGCCAGCCTGCGGGTGCACCGTCCACAAGCTGAGGTTCATCAGCGTCACGAAGCACGATCTCCAGTTCTCCGCGACCAACGTCGCGCAGCAGGACACCGACGTGACCAAGGCCGGGAAGACCATCGGGTTCGACGACCTGAACCTCAGCTTCAACCCCAAGACCGGAGCAGGCTCAGGCAACTTCTCCTTCGACACCCGCGGCGGCTTCATCAACGGCACGCTGCGCCTCACCCAGAACGGCGCCACCGGCAAGCTGACCGGCGGCACCGGCAAGTACCGGGGAATCACCGGCACGATCGTCGCCCGCGACCTGAACAAGGCCGGGACGCGCACCGGAGTGACGATTACCTACCGCCTTCCCTGATAGCGGCGGCATCGCCGCCATTGTCACCGCCGCGCGAAGCAGGCACGATGTGCGAGTAATGGGCGATTGACTGCTTCCGCGGAGGACTATCGGTGCCAGCCGAGCCAGTTGCGATGGAGTGGGCTGGCGCGCGGGCAGCCGACGATGCCGCGACGTTCCGGGTCGCGGACCCGGAACGTGCCCTCGCCGGAGTCAGGCTGCTGCAGGACCTGCCGATCGCGGCCGACCGGCTGGAGTTCAGCCCGGTCAGCGGCGGCTGGCAGCTGATCCTCGACCGACCGCCGGTAGCGCGGCTCGAGTACCTGCTCGAGCTGCGCTACCCGGGCGGCGACGCCAAGGTCGTTACCGATCCCGCCAACCCGCGGAGCGTCTCGGGCGCCTTCGGGCCCAAGAGCGTACTTGAGTTCCCTGGCTACGCCCCGCCTGCCTGGCTGTCGGTGCCCGCCGATCCGGGGACGACCGCCTCGTTCCACGTGCCGGGGCCCGGCCGGCCGATCTCGGTCCGGATCTGGTCCCCGACCGGGTCAGCCGACCACGAGGTACTTCCGCTGGTCGTCGCTCACGACGGGCCGGAACTCGATGCGCTGGCCAGCCTGACCCGGTACGCCGGAGCGGGCGTCGCGGGCCACTGGCTGCCACCGCTCCGGATCGCCCTGCTCAGCCCCGGATCGCGGGACAGCTGGTACTCGGCCAATGCCCGCTACGCCAGGGCGCTCCGGCACGCGGTCCTGCCCGCGATCACCGAGCGGGTAGCTGCCTCCGCCGTGATCGGGATGGGCGCCAGCCTGGGCGGGCTCGCGATGCTGCACGCCTACTGCCGCTACCCGGATAGCTTCGACGCGCTGTTCCTGCAGTCAGCCAGCTTCTTCGTGCCCCACCTCGACGGGCAGGAACGACGGTTCCCGTACTACCGGCGGATCGTCACCTTCACTGGGCGCGTGCAGGATGGAGGGCTGCCCGCCCGACTGATCCCCGTCGGCATGACCTGCGGGATCGCGGAAGAGAACGCCGCCAACAACCGGGTGATGGCACAGACGCTGGAAGCCAGCGGCTACCCGGTCTCGCTGCACGAGGTCGCGGACGCCCACAACTACACGGCCTGGCGGGACGCATTCGATCCGGATCTGACCGACCTGGTGCGGCAGGTCAGCCGGTGAACCGCGAGGTGGCCGAGCTCTGGTCCGACAGCATCGGCGCGGCCGGGACGGTGATCCGGTACGGCCACTACGGGCGGCCGGTGCTCGTGTTCCCTTCGGAGCAGGGCAAGGCGTGGGACTTCGAGAACAACGGGATGGTGGGGGTGCTCGGCGGGCTCATCGAGGCCGGCCGGCTGAAGGTCTACTGCGTCGACAGCTACGACGCCGCGACCTGGTCGAACCGGGAGATTCCGCTGGAGGAGCGGGCCCGACGGCACGGCGAGTACGAGGAGTGGATCATCTGGCAGGTGCTGCCGTGGATCTACGCCGACTGCGGCGGGCCGCTGGAAGTGGCGACGCTCGGCTGCAGCCTCGGCGCGTTCCACGCGGCGAACTTCGCCCTGAAGCGGGCGGCGGAGTTCCCGCTCGCGCTGTGCTTCTCGGGCAACTACGACCCGGCCTCGTGGGATGGCTGGGGCGAGCGCGGCTCGGCCGCGTACTTCAACAACCCGATCAATTACGTCGGGCATCTGCACGGCGAGCACCTCGACTGGCTGCGCGGGCGCGTCAGCCTGCTGCTCGTCTGCGGGCAGGGCCAGTGGGAGGACACGACCGGCTCGCTGCCGAGCACCCGCCAGTTCGCCGCCCTGCTCGCGGGCAAGGGCATCCCGCACGAGCTCGACCTCTGGGGTTACGACGTCCCGCATGACTGGCCGTCCTGGCGCGCCCAGGTAGCCCACCACCTGCCGAGATTCTGCTGACGGACGGGAGCCCTCATGTCCTCGCACACCCATCTGATCGGGCTGCTGCTCGGCACCGAAGAGGACTGGCCGACGGCATTCGAGGAGATCCTGCGCCGGATCGGCCCGGTGAAGGATCGAGGCGGCAGCACGCACGCGTTCGAGTGCGAGCGGATCACGATCGAGCCGTTCGGGCTGCGGGACCGGCCGCGCTACGACCTCGTCATCGACCGGCTGGCGTACTGGTACTACCACCCGCGGGAGTGGCTCAAGAAGGTTGCGCTGATGGACGGCGTGTACCTGCTGAACAGCCCGTTTACCTTCCAGTCGATGGAGAAGCACGCCGCGTACTGCGCGATGATGCGCCTCGGCCTCAAGGTGCCAGACACCGTGCTCGTGCCCTACAAGAACCCGGTCGACAACGCCAGGTACGCCTACACCGCGGCGCGGTACAACCAGCCGTTCGACCTGGACGCGCTCGCCGAGCAGATCGGCTACCCCCTGTTCATGAAGCCCTACGACGGCGGGGCCTGGCGCGGCGTATCGAGGATCGGCAATGCCGCCGAGCTGCACGCCGCCTATGACCAGAGCGGCGAGATGCTCATGCACCTGCAGAAGGCCATCGACGACTACGACGTGTTCGCCCGGTCACTGTCGATCGGGGCCGAGACGATGGTCATGCGGTTCCAGCCCGACCAGCCCATGCACCGGCGGTACGCCGTCGATCACGACTTCCTGTCCGCGTCGGCGGGCGCCGAGGTGCTCACGATCGGCAGGCTGGTCAACGCGTTCTTCCGCTGGGAGTTCAACTCCTGCGAGACGCTGGTGAAGGGCACCGAGGTCTACCCGATCGACTACGCCAACGCCTGCCCCGACGTCGCGCTGACCAGCCTCCACTATTACTTCCCGTGGGCGATGAAGGCGCTCGTGAAGTGGTGCATCTTCGCCCTGGTTACCCGGCGCCGCCCGCGGCTCGACGTGGCCACCAGCCCGTATTTCGAGATCGCCGATGACTCCGACAGGACTTACGCCGAGAAGCTCGCCGCGTACGCCGAGCTCGCGGACGGGTACTTCGATACCGCCCGCTACCACGAGTTCTGCGCGGCCAGCCTGCCGCACCTGGATGAGATCGTCCTGGACTGGGTAGCTGGCCCTGACTTCGATCGGCTGCTGGTCCAGACCGTGCGCTCGGTCTACCCGCCGCACGAGCACGAGGAGTTCATCGCGCACCTGCGCGGCCTGCTGGGCCTGTGGGTCCGGGAGGAGACCAGCCGCGTCGCCGCGGCCTGAGACGGAAGGCATCGCCGGAGCTGCCAGGAGGCGAACACATGGGCCGCGACATTCAGGCAATCAAGATCAGTGGCGAGGACCGGCGCACGTACCGGGCCAAGCTAGCGCGCTCGCTGGACGTCTTCGCGCGCATGCTGCGCGAGAATCTGTTCGACTCCGAACCGCGCCTCGTCGGGCAGGAGATCGAGCTCAACCTGGTCGACGATCAGGGCGCGCCCTCGATGCACAACTCCGCGGTGCTCGCCGAGATCGCCGACCCCGCCTGGGCGACCGAGGTCGGCCAGTTCAACATCGAGATCAACGTGCCGCCGCGGCAGCTCGCCGGCGACGCGGTCGCTGGCCTGGAGCACGAGGTCCGGGCCAGCCTGAACGCCGCGGACGCCAAGGCGCGCGTCGTCGGCAGCCGGATGGTCATGATCGGCATCCTGCCGACGCTCCGCAAGGACGACGTGAACGAGGACACCATGTCGCCCAACGAGCGCTTCCGGGTGCTCAACGAGCAGATCTTCGCCGCACGCGGCGAGGACATGTCGATCGAGATCGAGGGGGCCGAGCAGCTGCTGACGCACGCCGACAGCATCACGCCGGAGGCCGCCTGCACCAGCGTCCAGCTGCACGTCCAGGTCAGCCCGGAGTCATTCGCCGCGTACTGGAACGCTGCCCAGGCCATCGCCGGCGTGCAGGTGGCACTGGCCGCCAACTCCCCGTTCCTGTTCGGAAGGCAACTGTGGCACGAGACCAGGATCACGCTGTTCGAGCAGGCCACCGACACGCGGCCGGATGAGCTGAAGCGGCAGGGCGTGCGGCCGCGGGTCTGGTTCGGGGAGCGCTGGATCACCTCGGTCTTCGATCTGTTCGAGGAGAACATCCAGTTCTTCCCGGCGCTGCTGCCGATCTGCGAGGACGAGGATCCGGTCGTCGCGCTGGAGGTCGGCACGTGCCCGCAGCTCGGCGAGATGAGCCTGCACAACGGGACGATCTACCGGTGGAACCGGCCGGTCTACGCGGTGACGGATGGCCGGCCGCACCTCCGGGTGGAGAACCGCGTGCTGCCGGCCGGCCCCTCGGTCGCCGACGTCATGGCGAACGCCGCGTTCTACTACGGCCTCGTGCGGGTCCTCGCCGAATCCGAACGGCCGATCTGGACGCAGATGTCGTTCGCGACCGCGGGGGAGAACCTCCACGCGGCGGCGCGCTCGGGTCTCGGCGCGGTCCTCTACTGGCCCGGGCTCGGCGAGGCGCCGGTCACCGAGCTGGTTCTGCGCCGGCTGCTGCCGCTGGCTCGCGAAGGCCTCGGTCGCTGGGGCGTCGGCTCCGCGCACATCGACCGGCTGCTTGGCATCATCGAGCAGCGGTGCCTGACGGGGCGGAACGGCGCCAGCTGGCAGATCGACGCCGTCCGGACGCTAGCCTCGCAGGGTGCCGACCGGGCCGAGGCCCTGCGGCTGATGACCCAGCGCTACATCGAGCACATGCACACCAACGAGCCCGTGCACAGCTGGTCGCAGTAGCATGGCCGGATGCCGGATGCCAGCTTGTCGGGACGGTCAGTGCTGGTCTTCGGCGCCGGCGGCGCGCTCGGCGCCGGCATAGCGGCCGCGCTAGCGGCTGCCGGAGCGGCCGTCACCGGCGCCGACAAGATGGTCCCGGATGCGAGCCGCCAGGTCGCCGGCGTCCACTACGAGGCCGTGGACGTACTCAACGACGATGCGGTCGCCGCCGTGCTCGACCGCGACCCGGCCCCGTGGGCCGTGCTGAACACCGTCGGCGGCTTCGCGCCGCGGCGCCCGCTGGCCACGCTGGACCGGGCCGAGCTGGTCAGCCAGCTGGAGCTCAACCTGCTCACAGCGGCGCTGATCACCAAGCACGCTCTGCGGGTCATGCAGCCGGCCGGGGAGGGCCGGATCGTCCATACGGCCAGCCGGGCGGCCACTGACACCACCGGCAACGGATTCGCCTACTCGGTGAGCAAGCTCGCCGTCCTGCACCTGGTGTCGATGGCCGCCGCTGAGGTGCGCGGCACCGGCATTACGGTCAACTGCGTGGTGCCGAGCATCATCGACACGCCCGCGAACCGGGCGGCGCTGCCGAACGCCAACCACGATGCGTGGCCCAAGATCCCCGACATCGCCCGGGCCTACCTGCACCTGGCGCTGCCCGAGTCGCACCTGATCAACGGGGCGGCGCTGCCGGTCTGAAGTCACCGGGCTAGACCACATTCGTCCCGGCGCCGACCCGGCGGCCCGTGCGTGTCACTGCTGCCGCGCGCACTCGGAGGATTACTCTGTGCGTCGTGCCGCCTCCCCAGGTTCCCTGGACCCGGGCCGCGATCGGGCTCGCAGCGATCGCGGGCCTGCTTGCCGGCTGCGCGTCGGTGCAGGCCGCGCCGCCGAAACAGCACCCCGCGAAGCCGAAAGCATCCGCAGGCCCCCGGCCGCGAGCATCAGCCACCGCCGGACCTCATGCTGCTCGGGGCAGCGGCGGGGGCGCGGTGCCGGCGGTCGCCTCGGGGCCGCGCACCTCGTGCGCGTCGGTCGTGCACGTCGGCGACTCGACGTCAGACGGCCTGGTCCTCCCGGCCTACCAGCCGGACGCCGCGCTGAGGATCGCGGCCCAGTACCGGCGGGTCGGAGTCACCCGGTTCATCCCGGAGGTCTCGGGAGCGCGGTCGATCTACGAGACCTGGCACGGCATCCCCAACGGCTACACCGTCGCGCAGCGGCTGGTCCGGCAGGGTTACCGCGGCTGCTGGGTCATTGCGCTCGGCACCAACGACGCGGCCGACGTCGCGGTCGGCTCGGGCATGAGCATGGCCGAGCGCGTCCGGGAGATGATGACGCTGATCGGCGACGAGCCGGTGCTGTGGATCAACGTCGTGTCGCTGCTGTCGTCGGGCCCGTACGCCGAGTCCTCTATGCAGCAGTGGAACCGCACGCTGGTGCGGGCCTGCTCGCGGTACCCGACCATGCGCGTCTACGACTGGGCGGCGGTCGCCAGGAGCACCTGGTTCATTCCCGATGGCATCCACTACACCCCTCAGGGTTACGCGGCGCGATCCAGGGACATCGCCAACGCGCTCGCTTCGGGATTCCCCGCCGGAGGACAGCCGGTGCTGATGCCGAGTCGGCCCGATGCGTCCGACTTCAGCTCGTGGCAGGCTGCCATCCGGCAGGGCTGCCTCGTGCACTAGCCGCTGCGCAGGGTGGCGCTCCACTCGGCGATGTTCAGCACCTCCGCCTGCCGCGGGAACACCTTGCCCAGCAGGACATCGTGTACCTGCGGGTCGGCGTCGCGGCAGCCATCGGCCAGCACCGTCAGCCGGTAGTCAAGGTCAGCGGCCTGGCGGAGGGTGGACAGCACCACGCCGCTGGTCGCGATGCCCGTGAGCACGAGCGTGTCGATCGCGGCCGAGCGCAGCACCACGTCCAGATCGCTGCCGGCGAATGCCGACACGCGGCGCTTGGTGACGACGACGTCGCCGGAGGCCGGCGCCACGGCCGGGTGGATGGCCGCGCCGGGGTCGCCTTCGCTGAAGCGGCCGGTGCCCGCGATCGCGCCGAAGCTCTTGTTGCGCTGGCTGACTTCCGGGTAGCCCGGGCGGAACCCGACCACCACGTAGATCACGTGGACGCCCGCATCGCGGCCGGCGGTGATCGCCGCGCCGAGCCGGGTCAGGTAGCCGTCATCGCTGCCGAAGCGGCTCACGATGTCTTGCTGCACGTCCATGACCAGCAGTGCCGTCGACGTCATCCGGCGAGACTAGCAGGGGCCCGGCCAGCTTGCCTCGGCGACGGCGAGCGCCTCGGCCCGGTCGTCGGACAGCATGAATCCGGCGGAGACCGCGGCGTCGAGCGCCTCGGTGAACCGGTCCAGGTAATCGGGCAGCCCGTCCGGATAGAGCCGGATTAGCTCGCGCGCACCGAAGGGCCGCGTCACCCCGAAGAGGAACGCGAACAACCCGCCGCCGGTCTGGCCCACCCCGGACAGCACTCCGGTCGGAACGTCGGTCCAGGGCGTGCGGATGCCGCCCGTGGCGATCCCCAGCGCGTCGCGGTCGAAGTCCTGCCCGCCGGCGGCCAGGTCCAGGCGCGCTGAGGCCGGGGGAGCGGCGCCGCCCGCAGCCCACGTGTCCAGATGGTCGAGCGCGGCGCAGGCCACGTAGTGGTGCTGCAGGCCGCTGTTAACCTGCACCTCGGTGACGGCCATGATGATGTCGGTGGTGGGCTCGGTCAGCTTGGCGAGCCGCCCGGCGGGCATCGTGCCGTCGTCCTGGCCGCTGGCCAGCAGCAGATAGGTGTCGGCGTGGGCGGCCCCGGCCAGCTCCCACTGCCGCAACCGCTCCCCGTCGGGCTGCCCGACCCGGCCGCCGCCCAGCAGCGCCTGATCGGTCTCGGTCTGCAGGACGAGCACTGGCACCCGCAGGTCGGGCCGGATCCGCTCGGGGGGCGCGTCGCGCAGCGGATCGAAGCCGTCGGTCATGTCCGCGCCTGCGGCCAGGCGGCCGTGGACCGCGAAGCCGTCATAGACCGGGGAGAGCGCGTCGACCGCGTTGATGTAGCTGACCAGGAACGCGGCGGACTGGGAGTGACCGGCCGCGAGCAGCCGCGTCACCTCGTGGGCACCGAGCACGGCGCCAGCGTCGTTCCGCACCGTCAATCCGGCCTGGCTGAAGATGTCATACGACCAGGCGTCGCCGGGATGCGAGAGGCTCGCGTACCGCTCGGGGAATGCGCTCTTCAGGTGCATGCCGTTGTCGACCATGCCGCCGCCGTCGATCCCGGCCTTCTGCGCGGAGACGCCCACCCAGGCGTGCCGCCGCCGCAGCAGCTGCGTGTGCGTCATCATCCAGATCGGCGGCGCATCGAGACCGCCGGAGACGTTCAGCCACTCGACGACGACGGTTCCGCTGAACGGCGTGCCGTCGGCGGGCCGGCGCACCAGGATGCGCGTCGTGAACGGGGCGGGCTCGTCGGGAACCGCCGTCCAGCGACCGTCCTCGGTCCGCTCGCCCGCGAGCCGGTAGGACGCTGCCTCTCCGGACAGGAGGAACTCTTCCTCGACGTACCCCAGCTGGCCCAGGTCGTAGGCGCCCGCGGGTGACGGCACCGGCCCCGGCAGGCGCCGGAGCGAGGCAGTGACGGCGCTCACGCGGCCGCGCGCTCGAGTATGTGCACCGAGCAGGCGCTGGCCAGCCCGATCACGTGAGTGAGGCCGACCCGGGCGCCCTCGATCTGCCGGTCCCCGGCCTCGCCGCGCAGGTGCGTCGTGACCTCGAAGATGTTGGCGATGCCCGTCGCGCCGAGCGGGTGTCCCTTGGACAGCAGCCCGCCGGAGACATTAACCGGGATCTGTCCGTCCCGCCACGGCCCGCGCTTGTCGATCCACTCGCCCGCGCCGCCCTCCGGGCACAGCCGCAGGTTGTCGTAGTGGCGCAGCTCGGCGGTGGCGAAGCAGTCGTGCAGCTCGACCAGGTCGAGATCCTGCGGGCTCACGCCGGCCTGCTCGTAGGCCTGGTCGGCGGCCCGGCGGGTCAGCGTGTTCACGTCGAACTGGACCGAGCCGCCGTCCACGTAGGGGTCGCTGGTCATCACGGACGCGGACACCTTGACCGCGCGCTTGCGGACGTCGTCCGGCAGCGTCTTGAGGCGCTCGCCGCTCACCAGCACCGCCGCCGCCGCACCGTCGCCGGTCGGGCAGCACATGAGCTTGGTGTTCGGGTAGGCGATCATCTCGTCGTTCATGATCTGCTCGAGCGAGAAGGCCTTCTGGTACTGGGCCAGCGGGTTCAGCGTCGAGTGCGCGTGGTTCTTCTCGGCGACCCTGGCGAACTGCTCGAAGCCCACGCCGTCATACTGTCCCGCGTACTCCATGCCGGACTGGGCGAAGGTGCCCGGCATCAGGCTCGTGCCGAGGACCCCCTCGACCGGGCCGAGCGCGCCGTAGCGGCCCGCGGGCGCGTACTTCTTCGCCCCGCCGCCCGCCGACGCGCCGAGCAGGCCGCGCTTGCCCATCTGCTCGAGCCCGACCGCGAGGCCGATGTTCGCCTCGCCTGCTTTGATCGCCATCGCGGCGACGCGGAAGGCGGTCGCGCCGGTCGCGCAGGCATTCGCCACGTTGTAGACCGGGATGCCGGTCTGGCCGATCTGCTTCTGGATCCGCTGGCCGATGCCGCTCGTCTCGAACAGACAGCCCGCCGCGAGGATGTCGGCGTCGAAGATGGTCAGTCCGGCGTCGCCCAGCGCGCCGAGCGCGGCCTGGCTGCCGAGATCGATCAGGTCCTTGTCCGGGTAGCGCCCGAACTTCGTCATCGAGACACCGATGACCCACAGCGAATCGGCCATGCCCGCATACCTCCCGTTTCAGGCTTCTAACTTACGTTCCGGGAACGGGGCCGCCAAGGGGCCGGTGCGGAATGCCGCTGCCCGACAAAGACGCCGAATGGTTATTTGGCCGGCCTTGAAAAGTGAGGCAGGTGCTGGAGCATATGGCGGGAGTCGCCGGCCGGGGGACGGCCCGTCTAGACGGAGGCTGGGATGACTGTGCCCGCACGTGCAGTACGGCTCGCGGCCGCCGGCGCCGCCTCCCTGGTGGCACTGGCGCTCACCGCCGCCTACTCTTCTGCCGCCGCAGCCCCAGCTCACCCGCAGCCGCGGTTAGTCGCGCTGGCCGGCAGCGTCGCCGGGACCGGCGGGCACCGGCTCGGCGCGTACGGCAGCTCCCGGATGTCAGTGGAGCTGACGCTGGCCCCGCGCGACCCGGCAGGCCTCGCCAGCGCGCTGCGCGCGGCCTACACGCCGGGCGGCCGCGGCTACGACAAGTGGCTGGCTAAAGGCCAGTTCGACGTGAGGTACGCGCCCGCCCCGTCAGTGGTGACCGCGATGACCAGGTACCTGCGCGCGGCCGGGCTGACTGTGGCCCGCTCGGCGTCGCCGTTCCTGCTGCGGGCGGTCGGCTCAAGCCGGCAGGTTCAGTCGGCACTGCACACCGCGCTCAGCTCGTACCGGAACGCCCGCGGCGCCAGCTTCTACGCCAACTCGGAGCCGGTCCGGCTGCCGGCCGCGCTCGCGGTCGATGTGCTGGGTGTAGTCGGCCTGACCAATACGGTCAGGCTGCAGTCGATGCTCTCGCGGCCGCAGGCCTCGCGCCGGTCCGCGGGCAAGAAGGCCGGCGCCAGCTGCGAGGCCGGGTACCCGACGACGGCGGAGCTGTTCGCCGAGCTGCCCTCCGGCAATCTGCCCCTCCCCGGATACGGTGCCGGGCCCGGCTGCAGCGGCCTGACGCCGTCGCAGGCGAACTCCATCTACGGCGCGCCGCGCTTCGGCAGCCCGCGGACCAAGGGCGCCGGGGAAACCCTCGGCCTGTTCGAGCTGTCGGCCTACCAGGCCTCGGACATCAGGACCTGGACGCGCCACTTCTACGGGCCTGGCTACCGCGCGCACCTGGCCAACTACAACGTCGACGGCGGCCCGCTGCACCCCGTGTGCCCGGCGGGCGATCAGTGCCCGGCAGACATCAACGGCTACTCGGGCGACATCGAGGTCGACGGCGA
>Ga0209380_10000021_pt1 | contig 88399 bp, 77 predicted proteins | sample HubBroMetageWFT6_FD_188347 | JGI IMG/M metagenome (GOLD analysis project Ga0209380, IMG submission 188347) | Warmed and freeze-thawed soil microbial communities from the Hubbard Brook experimental Forest, New Hampshire - Hubbard Brook CCASE Soil... | ecosystem: Environmental > Terrestrial >...
GTACACGCGGTGCCACTGCTCGTCCGGGTTGTCGGCGACAGTCCCGATCGCGCCGACCCCGGCGTTGTTGACCAGGATGTCAATGCCACTCAGGCGCTGCGCCGCGGCGTCGATGGCGGCGCGCACGGATGCGTCGTCGGTGACATCGGCCGCGAAGCCCGCGAACTCCCCGCCGGGACTCAGGTCGAGCACCGCGACCTGCGCGCCGCGGCCGGCAAGTAGCCTCGCGGTGGCCAGGCCGATGCCTGACCCGCCCCCCGTGACGACGGCCGCCAGGCCGGCCAGTTCATCACTCATGATCAGCTCACCGCCACGAAACGCTGCTCGGCGCGGCCGAGACCGTCGATCTCCAGCTCCACCCGGTCGCCCGGCCGCAGGTACGGATGGTCAGGCAGGCCGAGCGCGACGCCGGCCGGCGTGCCGGTGTTGATCAGGTCGCCGGGCTCCAGGACCATGTACTGGCTGAGGTACCAGATGAGGTAGCCCACGGCGAAGACCATGTTGCCGGTGTTGCCGTCCTGCCGCCTGACCCCGTTGACCGCCAGGCGGAGGCCGAGCGCCTGGGGGTCGGGCACTTCGTCGGCCGTTACCAGCCACGGGCCGAGCGGGTTGAAGGTCTCGCATGATTTGCCGATGTCCCACTGCGGTGACAGCTCGAGCTGGAACGCCCGCTCGGACACGTCGTTGCTGATGGCGTAGCCGGCCACGGTGGCGAGGGCCGCCTCGGGCGAGTCCAGGTACCGCGCCCGGCGCCCGATGATCACTCCCAGCTCGACCTCCCAGTCCGTCTTCGCCGAGCCGCGCGGGATCAGCACGTCGTCGCCGGGCCCGACCACGGTCGACGGGTCCTTCATGAAGACCACCGGCCGCGGCGGCACCGCCTGGCCGGTCTCGGCCGCGTGGTCGGTGTAGTTCAGCCCGATGCACACGACCTTGCCCGGCCTCGCGATCGGCGCCCCGGTCCGGCCGGTCACCGGTGGCAGGCCGCCCTTCTCGACCGCGGCCGCCACCTTGGCCAGTCCGTCGCCGGCGAAGAAGGCAGGCCCGAAGTCGTCCACGACGCCCGACACGTCGCGGGCCTGCCCGTCGGCAGAAAGGACAGCCGGCCGCTCCGCACCGGGAGCGCCTACGCGCAAGAGCTTCATCGGCAGCGCACCTACTTTTCCTCGGCGGTCGACTCGCCGCCGACGATGCGGGCCAGGAACAGGGCGAACAGGATCACGCCGCCGTCGATGGCCTCGATCCAGTAATTCGACACGTTGGCCAGGTCGAGTATGTCCTGCACGAAGCCGAGCAGGATGACTCCCGAGGCGGCGCCGATCATGTTGCCGCGGCCGCCTTTGAGGCTGACGCCGCCGATGACGGCGGCGGCGAACACCGAGAAGATGATGCCCTCGCCGTAGCCCTGCTGGCCGGTCACCGCGGAGACCCGGCCCGCCTCCATGAGGCCGCCGAGCGCGGCCAGCATGCTGCCGGCGACGTAGACGCCGATCTTGATCCGCTCGACCTTGATCCCGGCGGCGCGGGCCGCGGCCGGGTTCCCGCCGACCGCGTAGATCGCCCGCCCGGTCTTGTGATAGCGCAGGAACAGTCCCACGAGCACGAAGATCAGGCCCGCGACCACGAAGGACACCGGCACCTGCCCGAAGTAAGCCGAGCCGAGGTATCCGAACGCCCGCGGCAGGTTGAACAGCGACTGCGCCTTGACGATCCCGTTCTGCAGCCCGGCGAGGACGATCGTCATGCCGAGGGTCACGATGAACCCGTTGAGCCGGCCCTTCACGATCAGCAGGCCGTTGACGAATCCGATCGCGGCCCCGACGGCGAACAGGATGAGCAGCCCGAGGAACGGGTTGAGCTGCGTGCCGCTGCCGTACGCGGCGACCGGGAGGATCAGCCAGGCCGCGACCATCGGCGCGAGACCGTAGGTCGACTCCAGCGACAGGTCCATGCCGCCGATCATGAGGATGAGGCTCTCGCCCACGACGACCACGCCGAGCGCGGAGATCTGCTGGCCGATGCCCGCGATGTTCGAGACGGTCAGGAACACCGGGCTGACGATTGTCCCCACTATCAGCAGGATCACCAGCACCGGGAGCAGAGCGACCTCGCGCAGCAGGCTGACGTTGACGCCGCGCAGCCGGGCCAGGACCGCGGCACCGCCGCCCGGCGCGACCGCGACGGCTGCCGCTCCGGGCCCCGGCGGGCCCGCGGCACCGGGCGGGGCGTCGGGCGTGGGGTTGGGAATCATTGCGCTGCCTCCTCGGCGCCGGCTTCCGCCGTACTCGACAGTCCCTCGGTCGCGAGGATCAGCTCGTCGCGGTCAAAGGGTGGCTCAGTGAATTCGGTGAACGCCTCGCCTCGGACCAGGACGATGACCCGGTCGCAGATCACGAGGTCGGATAGCTCGTCGCTGCAGAGCAGCACGCCGGCGCCGGTGCGGTCGGCGACGCCGGCCAGCGCGTCAAGCAGCAGCGCCTTCGACGCCACGTCGACGCCCCGGGTCGGCGTGATGGCGACAATCAGACGCGGATCATGGGCCAGCGTCCGCGCGACCGTGACCTTCTGCTGGTTGCCGCCGGAGAGTTCCTGAACAGGCTGGCCGGGACCGGAGGACACGAGGGACAGCGCGGTCGTGATGGGCGCGGCCGCGGCCGCGCGGCGGCGCGGCCGCATCAGCCCGAGGCTGTCGGAAAGCCGGTCGGCGATGGTCATGGTGGCGTTCTCGGCGACGCCGAGATGCGCGACGAAGCCCTCGCTCCGGCGGTCCTCAGGGATGTACCCGATGCCGGCCCGCTGGGCCGCAGCGCGCCGGCCGGGCTCGACGACCTTTCCGTGCAGCAGGACCTTGCCGCCTGATTGCCCTTCCGCTCCGGCGACGACCCGGCCGATCGTGGCCACGCCGGCGCTCAGCAGGCCGGTGACGCCCACGATCTCACCGGGCATCACCTGCAGGGAGACGCCCGATAGCCGGCCGCGCGGAGAGCTGGCGGACAAGTCCTCTACCCGCAGGATGGCGGCATCGCCGTTACCCGCGGGGCTCGCGCCCGCCTGGTCGGCCGCCTCGGCCCGGCGGGCGGCCGGCCCGCCTGAGGCCGGCTGATGACCGTGAGCGGCCGCGCTCACCTGGACGCCGCCGACCATGGCGGCGACCAGGTCATCCTTGCTCAGGCTGGCTGCGGGCGCGGTCAGCACCAGCTCGCCGTCGCGGAGCACCGCGACGTCCTGGCAGATCTCGAAGACCTCCTCGAGGTGGTGCGAGATATACAGCACCGCGACGCCGCCGTCGACCATCTGACGTACCCGCGCGAACAACCGCCGGACGGCGTCACGCTCCAGGGCAGCGGTCGGCTCGTCTAGCAGCACGCAGCGGGCCCCGCGCGTGAGTGCCCTGGCGATCTCGACGATCTGAAGCTGCTCGACCGCGAGGTCGCGGCACCTCGCTTCCGCGGGGATGTCGAACCCCCATTCCCGCATGATGTCGCGGGTGCGCGCGCGCATCTCGCGCCAGCTGACGAAGCGGTCGGTGCTGCCGAGGAACACGTTCTCGGCCACCGAGAGGTCCGGGACGACCATCGAGTGCTGGAAGACCGTGGCGATCCATTCCCGCCACCGGCTGACGTCGCCAACCCGCGGCGCCGGCGCTCCCTCGAAGCTCACAGAGCCGCTGTCCGGGCTGATGAGCCCGGACAAGATCGACACGACCGTGGACTTACCTGCGCCGTTGCGGCCGACGAGGCCCAGGCACTGGCCGGCGGTGAGCGACAGGTCGACGCCGTGGAGCGCCAGAGTGCTGCCGAACCGCTTGTCGACGCCCCTCAGGCCGACGAGCGGCGGACCGCTGCTGGTCATTTCGTGTCCGTTTCCGTTGCAGGAGTGTGGCCGGCACCCGAGGGTGCCGGCCACAACCGACTAGGACGCTGCGCAGACGCCGCCGTGAGCGGCGCCGTACACGTTGCCCCAGAGCGCCGAGTCCGTCACCGCGCTCGAGGTGAAGGAGGCGGGCAGGCCGTCGACTGGCGTGGTGAGCGACAGCGCGGTCTGGGTCTTGGTCACGAACGGCGCCACGATCGGGTCGGCGAGGTTCGTGTCCCCCTGATAGGAGACGTCCTGCAGGGTCGGCGCACCGCCGCCCGGCTGGCCTGCGGAGAGCTTGACGCCCTTGGCCGCGTCGACCGCGTAGGTCAGCGCATACTGCGCATACAGGTTGGCCGGCTGAGACTGCGACGCGGACACCGAGCCGTTGCCGATGTCGCACATCTCGAATGGCACACCGTCATCGCTGACCAGCAGCACCTGGTTCTTCGAGCCGGGGCCGAGGCCCTTGTTCTTGAGCAGCGGGATGATGCCCGTGTCCGGGCTCGACCATTGCGAGTAGATCGCCTTGAGCTGCTTGCCGTAAGCATTGATCGCATTCTGCGCGTCGGTGACGGCAGTTGCGTCGGTCCAGACCGTCGGGTCCTTGAGAATCTTCACGCCCGGGTCGTTCGCAGCCATGCAGGCGTTGAAAGCATTCGTGCGGTCCGCGCCATTAGACGAGGTCAGGTCGCCCTCAAGGTCCAGCACATAGCCGGACTTCACGGTCTGCGAGATGTACGCGCACGCGTCCTGCCCGTAGGTGGTGTTCGACGCGCGCACGACCATGTAGACCTTGCCCACGCCGACAATGGTGTCCACCGACACCAGCTGCACGTGGTGCGCGGTCGCGTACGAGATCGCCGGGCCGAGGCTGGTGGCCGTTTCCGGGTTTACCACGATGGCCTTCGCGCCCTCGTTCACAAGATTCTCGATCTGCTGATTCTGCAGGCTCGCGTCGGCGCCGGCCAGCAGGGGGCCGAGCATCTTGATGTGCATTTGCCTGGCGTACTGCTGCTCGTAGTTGATGTAAGCAGCCCAGAATGCCGTGTTGTTGTAAGTCAGGTCAATACCGATCGTGACCTGGCCCGACGAGCTCGATGAGCCACCGGACCCGCCCGACCCGCTGGAGCCGCAGGCAGCGACCAGCAGGCCAGCGCTGGCGATCGCGGCGACGCCGAGCAAATGACCTTTAATTCTCATGGCTCTCCTAACATACCTTCGAGGAGTTTTAGGGACAGCAGGGTAGGTTCGTCATATTTCGATAGCCGATCGCCCTCCTAGCTGCTCCCATACGGAGCCATGCGGGAACTGATAGCTGCGCAGGGACTCCGGCCGGATCCTGGCGGAGAAGCCCGGCTCGGAAGGTGCGGCGTACCGGCCACCAGTGACACGCACCGGGTCGGTGAAGTGCTCGTGCAGGTGATCGACGTACTCGAGGACCCGATCGGTCGTCGTGGCCGACACGGCGACGAAGTCGAACATCGCGAGGTGCTGGACCATCTCGCACAGGCCCACGCCGCCGGCGTGCGGGCAGACCGGAACGCCAAACTTGGCGGCCAGGAGCAAGATCGCGATGTTCTCGTTGACGCCTGCCACCCGGCACGCGTCAATGTCGAGGAAGTCAAGGGCGCGCGCCTGGAGCAGCTGCTTGAAGATCACCCGGTTCGCGACGTGCTCGCCGACGGCGATCTTGACCGGCGCGATCGCAGCGCGGATCGCCGCAAGGCCGAGGATCTCGTCCGGACTCGTCGGCTCCTCGACCCAGTACGGGTCCCACGGCTTGAGCGCCTCGATCGCGGTTATCGCCTGCCCGACGCCCCAGCGCTGGTTGGCATCCACCGCGATCCTGATCGAAGGGCCGACAGCCGCCCTGGCCAGCGCGAGCCGGCGCGCATCGTCGGCAACGTCGGCGCCGACCTTGAGCTTGATCTGCCCGAAGCCGTCGCGGACCGCCTGCTTCGACAGCTCGATCAGCTTCTCGTCGGAGTACCCGATCCAGCCTGGCGTCGTCGTGTAGGCCGGATAGCCGTCCCGCTCGAGCTCGGCGATGCGCTCCGCGCGGCCCGGCTGCGCGGCGCGCAGGATCTCCAGCGCCTCGTCGGGGCTGAGCGCGTCGTCGATGTAGCGGAAGTCGACCAGTGCGACGATCTGCTCGGGGGTCATATCCGCCAGCAGCCGCCAGACCGGCTTGCCCGCCATCCGGGCGGCCAGGTCCCAGGCGGCGTTGACCACCGCGCCGATGGCCATGTGCATGACGCCCTTTTCCGGGCCGAGCCACCGCAGCTGACTGTCGTTGATCAGCTCCGCGCTGAAGCCGCCCAGGTCGCCGACGATGTCAGCGGCGTACTTGCCGACAACGTGCGGGCGGAGGGCCTCGATCGCCGCGACCACGACGTCGTTGCCGCGCCCGATCGTGAAGCTGAGCGCGTGCCCCTCGACGTCTGCCTGGTCGGTGCGCAGCACCGCGTACGCCGCCGAGTAGTCCGGATCGGGGTTCATCGCGTCCGAGCCGTCGTGCTCGAGCGAGGTCGGAAACCGCACGTCGAAGCAGTCGAGGGCGATGATTCGCGGGTCCAGCCGACCGACCGTGGCGCGCGGCCGCGGAATCGTCTCGGACTCTTCTGGCTGGACCTGCGTCACGTGCTCTCTCCTCAAGTCGGCGGCAAACATCCGATCTATTGATCGGATGTTTACACCCGCTTCAGAGTTCGGCGCAAGATGTCTGTCAGGCCCGAAGGCCGGGCTAATCCCGAGGCTAGTACCGGAATCTCAGGGCGCGCTCTTGCAAAAGCCCAGTCCAGAGCCGACCTCGGAGCCGCTAAAGATCCGATGAGTCGCGTATACAGGTTTGTAACATTTCGGAAACACCCGATGTCCTTGACGAGCACGGCCGGTCAGTCGGCACGAGATTCCGCCCCAAGGCCAACCAGGCTGGGCATTTAGCCGTCTACCAGTCACAGCGGCCATGCTGCCGCCGCCTATGCGGCGAGGTGCCGGCCGCCGCGAAGGGTGGCGCACATGAACCTGACCAGCCGTCCCGAGGCCGTCCCCGCCAGCGCGGCGCGCGCATCTCGAGCACGAGAACGAAGCCTCTTTCGCCGCTGCCTTCCGGCCTCGGTCGTGGCGCTGGCGATCACAAGCCTGATGCTGGCCGGGGCGACCGCGTCAGCGGCTGCTGCCCGGTCATTAGTTTCCAGTCCGGCCGCGGCGATCCCGCAGGTTACCCTGCTCGCCGTTTCCTGCCCGACGGATGGCTTCTGCATGGCGATCGGGCGGGCGTTGACCTCGGCCGAGGACGCCGCGCCGGTCGCCCTGTCGTGGAACGGCCGTGCCTGGACAGCCAGGCGGTTCCCCATCCCGGCCCATGCCGTCGGCACCTGGCCCGCCGCGGTCTCGTGCACGTCAGCGAGATACTGCATCGCGGTTGGGTGGTATGGCCCGGGCAACACGGCCAGGCCGGCCCAGTTCGCGGCCCGCTGGAACGGCAGGACCTGGACGGTCGTGCTCACGAGACGCGCGGGCATGCTGGCCGCGGTGTCGTGTAGCGCCTACAACGCCTGCACCGCCGTCGGAACTGACGGGAGCGAGAACTACATGCCGACCAATGAAGTCGCCGAGCGCTGGAACGGCCGCACGTGGACCAGCCAGCGCGTGCCAGCCTTCGGCGGCCCGAGCGCCATCACGTTCAGCGGCGTCGCCTGCACCTCGGCCACGGCGTGCCTAGCGGTCGGGAGCGACTGGGATTACGGCGATTACACCATGCCGATATCGGCCCGGTGGACCAGGGGGAAGTGGAAGGCGGTCATCATCCGCTACAAGGATCCCGACAGCGAGGACTACGCCGACGCTCTGTCCTGCTCGTCGGGCAGTGCGTGCACGGCGATCGGCTATTCCACCGATCCCGGCGGGGACGTTTACGTTCCGCTGGCCGAGCGGTGGAATGGCAAGAGGTGGGGCGTGCAGCCAGTATCCGGTGCAGTCAGCTTCTTCGGCGGGCTGTCCTGCCCGCAGGCCCGCATGTGCATGGCGGTCTCCGGCGCGCAGACAGAACTGTGGAACGGGACCCGCTGGACCGTGAAGACCAGCGTCAATCCCGTCGCCCACGCCTACCTGACCGCGGTCGCCTGCAGGTCGACGACCCTGTGCATCGGGGTCGGGAGCGTCGGCACCACCGACGGCGGCAACGCGACCCTGGCCGAGCGCTGGAACGGGACGACCTGGGTCAGCTACCGTACTCCGGTCGGCCCGCCGACAGCGCTGGTCAGACGTTGAAGCCGAGGGCCCGCAGCTGCTCGCGGCCGTCCTCGGTGATCTTCTCCGGGCCCCACGGCGGCAGCCAGACCCAGTTGATCCTGAAGTCCGGCACCAGGCCGTCCAGCGCCGCGCGCGCCTGGTCCTCGATGACGTCGGTGAGCGGGCAGGCCGCGCTCGTCAGGGTCATGTCGATGGTGGCGGTCCGGTCGGTCTCGACGGTCACGCCGTAGACGAGGCCGAGATCGACGACGTTGATGCCGAGCTCGGGGTCGACGACATCGCGCAGCGCCTCGAGCAGGTCTTCGGTCTCCGGATTGCCGATGACCGACGTGCCGCCGTCGGCCGGCCCGGTCGTGTTGTCTTCCGTCATGTCTGACCTCTGTCTTAGCTCTTGGCCCCGTCGGCCTCTGCCTGGGTGTCGAGCGCGACCGCGTCACCGCGCTCGGCCAGCGCTCTCGCCGTCGCGTCCTTCCACGCCATCCAGCCGAGCAGCGCGCACTTGATCCGCGCGGGGTACTTGGACACGCCCTCGAACGCCACCGCGTCGCCGAGCACGTCCTCGTCCGGCTCGGACTCGCCGCGTGACTGCATGAGCTGGAGGAACTCGGCACTGATCTTCAATGCCTCGCTGACCGGCTTGCCGATGATCAAGTCGGCCATCACCGACACGCTGGCCTGGCTGATCGAGCAGCCCAGCGTCTCGTAGGAGACGTCCGCCACGGCCGGCTGGTCACCGGCGTCCTTGAGCGTGACCCGCAGGGTGACCTCGTCGCCGCAGGTCGGGTTCACGTGATGCACCTGGGCGTCGAACGGCTCCCGCAGGCCCGCGTGGAGCGGACGGCGGTAATGGTCCAGGATGATCTCCTGGTACATGGACTCGAGCTGCATCACTCGCCCTTCAACATCACGCCACGCCGAAGAATTTCTGCGCCTGCCGGATTCCGTCCGCCAGCGCGTCGACCTCGTCGTGCGTGTTGTAAACGTAGAAGCTTGCCCTGGTGCTGGACTGGGCACCCAGCGCGCGGTGCAGCGGCCAGGCACAGTGGTGCCCGGTTCGGACGGCTATGCCCAGCTCATCCAGCACCTGCCCCACATCGTGCGGATGAATCCCGTCCACCACGAACGATACTGCCCCGCCCCGGTGCTCGGTCGTCAGCGGCCCGAGTATCCGGAGCCCGCTGATGCCGGGCAGTGCCTCCAGCGCGTGCGCGGTGAGCGCCTCCTCGTGCGCGGCGACCTTAGCCATACCCAGGCCGTCGAGGTAGTCACAGGCAGCGGCCAGGCCGACGGTCTGCGCGGTCGCGGGCACCCCGGCCTCGAATCGCTCCGGCGGCGGCAGGAAGGTCGAGCCTTCCATCCGGACGACCTCGATCATCGAGCCGCCGGAGATGAATGGCGGCATGGCCTCCAGCAGCTCGCGGCGGCCCCACAGCACGCCAACTCCCGATGGCCCGAGCATCTTGTGCCCGGAGAACGCGAGGAAATCCGCGCCCAGATCCTTCACCCGCACCGGCTGGTGCGGGACCGACTGGGCGCCGTCGGCGACCACCAGCGCCCCGTGGGCGTGGGCGGCCGCGGCGATCTCGCTCACTGGCGGAACGGTGCCCGTGACGTTGGACTGATGCGTGACCGCGACCAGCTTCGTCCGCGGGTTGATGAGCTCGCCGATGTTGCTCAGATCCAGCCGGCCGTCGGGCGTGACGCCGAACCAGCGCAGCGTCGCCCCGGTGCGCTGGCACAGCTGCTGCCACGGCACGAGGTTCGCGTGGTGCTCCATCTCGGTCACGAGCACCTCGTCGCCCGGGCCGACGACGAACCGGCTCGCCTGCGGCCCGGCGGTGGCCGCATTGCTCATCGCGTACGCGACCAGGTTGATGGCCTCCGTCGCGCTCTTCGTGAAGACGATCTCCCCGGCGTCTGCTCCCAGGAACGACGCGATCCGCGTCCGCGCACCCTCGTAGGCGTCGGTGGCTTCCTCACCGAGAAGGTGGGCGCCGCGATGGGCCGCCGAGTTGTGCGTGGTGTAGAAGTCGCGTTCCGCGTCGAGCACCTGGCGCGGCTTGTGCGACGTCGCACCCGAGTCCAGGTAGATCAGCGGATTCCCGCCGCGAACCGAGCGTCCGAGGATCGGGAAGTCCGCCCTGATCGCCGCTACATCAAGCGTGTCGGTTACGGCCGGCTCGGCCGTCCTTGCCCCGGCGACCTCACTAAAGGCTGTCATGACTGCACACCCGTCGTCAGGAACCGCTCGTACCCGCTGACCTCAAGTTCCTCGGCCAGCTCCATGCCGCCCTCGGCGACAATGCGGCCGCTGACGAAGACGTGCACGAAGTCGGGCTGCACGTAGTGCAGCAGCCGCGGGTAGTGCGTGATGATCAGCACGCTGTGCGCCGGATCGGAGCGGAACCGGTTGATGCCCTCGGCAACGACCTTCAGCGCATCGATGTCCAGACCGGAGTCGGTCTCGTCAAGGATGGCGATCTTGGGACTGAGCAGTTCAAGCTGGAGGATCTCGTGCCGCTTCTTTTCCCCGCCGGAGAAGCCCTCGTTCAGGTTGCGCTGGGCGAACGCCGGGTCCATGGCCAGCCCGTCCATGGCCTCCCGCAGTTCCTTGGTGAACGTCCGCAGCTTGGGCGCCTCGCCCCTGACCGCGGTGATCGCCGTGCGCAGGAAGTTGGAGACCGTCACGCCCGGCACCTCGACCGGGTACTGCATCGCCAGGAACAGCCCGGCGCGCGCCCTCGCGTCCACGGACATGGCCAGCACGTCCTGGCCGTCCAGCGTGATCGAGCCCTGCGTCACCTGGTACTTGGGGTGGCCGGCGACGGCGTAGGCCAGCGTCGTCTTGCCCGAGCCATTCGGGCCCATGATGGCGTGGGTCTCCCCCGCCTTGAGCGTGAGATCGACGCCGCGCAGCACCTCAAGGCTTTCCCCGGCCGCGTCCGTCACGCTCACGTGCAGGTCGCGGATCTCTAGGGTGGACATGTCTGTTGTCTCCTTAGCGGTGCCAGATTCAGGGCAGGTCGACGAGCACGTCGTCGCCATCGATCTTGACTTCGTAGGTCGGGACGGGCTTGGTGGCGGGGGGTCCGGTCGGCTTGCCGGTCCGCACGTCGAAGCAGGACCCGTGCAGCCAGCACTCGACGGTGTGGTCGTACACGTCGCCCTCCGACAGCGGCACCTCCTCGTGCGAGCACACGTCATGCAGGGCGAAGACCTCGGCGCCGGTCCGGACCAGGCACACCGGCACGTCGCCAACCTCCACGCCGAGCGTCCCCTCGGCGGGCAGATCCGATAGTGCGCACGCGCGCCGGTAATTGCGCCCGCTCATGCCAGTTCCGCCTCCACCGCCGTGGTGATCCGCTCCCGCAGCTCCGCCACCTCGATCTGGGCGATCAGCTGGCCGAAAAAGCCGCGGATGACGAGCCTCCTGGCCTCCTCGAGCGGGATGCCGCGGGCCATCAGGTAGAACAGGTGCTGGTCCTCGAGCCTGCCGCTCGCGCTCGCATGCCCGGCGCCCTGCACCTCGCCCGTCAGGATCTCCAGGTTCGGCACCGAGTCGACCCTGGTGCCGTCGGTGAGCACCAGGTTCCGGTTGTACTCGTAGGTGTCGGTGCCAGTCGCCGCTGCCCGGATGACCACATCGCCGATCCACACCGCGTGCGCGCCGTCGCCCTGCAGGGCACCCTTGTAGCTCACCCGCGACCGGCAGTTCCGCTCCGCGTGATCCACGAACAGCCGGTGCTCCAGGTGCTGCCCCGCGTCCGCGAAGTACAGCCCCCTGAGCTCGGCATCGCCGCCTGGCCCGGCATACCGCACCGACGGCGCTAGCCGCACGACACTCCCGCCGAGCGTGACCGCCGTATGCGATAGCCGCGCGTCCTTGCCCAACTGCGCATGATGATGCGACAAATGGACCGAATCATCCGCCCAAGTCTGCAACGAGACAACCGCGAGCGACGAGCCATCACCAAGGACAAGCTCGACATTGTCCGCATACGTGGCGCTACCCGTGTACTCCAGCACCACCACCGCATGAGCATTCGGTTCGACATTGACGACCGTGTGCCCGAACGCCGCCCCCTCCGCACTCACTCCGCGAACTGTGAGGTGCGTGGGTTCGATGCTCTCGAAACCAGCGGGGATGGTGACGACAGTTGCCTCGGCGAACTGGCTAAATGCCCGAGCACTGACCCGGTCCGCCGGTACGTAGGCGACGCCGACCCCGGGGTCACCATGTTCACGTTTTTCAATGGTGACCCCGGGGGCAGCGTTGGCTACGGTGTCGATTTTTGATTCGGCCAGGACGCCATCCCCGTGCAGACCCCGCAGCCGACGCAGCGGCGTGAACCTCCACTCTTCCTCGCGCCCGGTGGGCACGGGAAAGTCAGCGGGGTCATACGACTGCTTCTCGTGCAGCCTCGAAACAGGAGCCGTCTCGACGGCCCCCTGCAGGGCTGGCATTAGCCGACTGCTCCTTCCATCTGCAGCTCGATCAGCCGGTTCAGCTCGAGCGCGTACTCCATCGGCAGCTCGCGCGCGATCGGCTCAACAAAGCCGCGGACGATCGTGGCCGCCGCCTCGTCCTCGGTCATGCCCCGGCTCATCAGGTAGAACAGCTGGTCCTCGGAAATCTTGGAGACGCTGGCCTCGTGGCCCATCTCGACGTCGTCCTCGCGGACGTCGACGTACGGGTAGGTGTCAGACCGGCTCACGGTGTCGACCAGCAGCGCGTCGCATTTGACCGTGGACCTGGAGTGCTCGGCGCCTTCCTGGACCTGGACCAGTCCCCGGTAGGAGGTGCGGCCACCCGCCCTGGCTACCGACTTGGACACGATGTTCGAGGACGTGTTCGGCGCACAGTGCACCATCTTGGCGCCGGCGTCCTGGTGCTGACCCGCGCCGGCGAACGCGACCGACAGCGTCTCGCCCCGGGCGTGCTCGCCCATCAGGTAGACAGCCGGGTACTTCATCGTGACCTTGGACCCGATGTTGCCGTCGACCCACTCCATGGTCGCGCCGGCCTGCGCCACCGCCCGCTTGGTGACCAGGTTGTAGACGTTGTTCGACCAGTTCTGGATCGTGGTGTACCGGCAGCGGGCGCCCTTCTTCACGATGATCTCGACCACCGCGGAGTGCAGGGAGTCCGAGGAGTAGACCGGCGCGGTGCAGCCCTCGACGTAGTGGACGTAGGCATCCTCGTCGACGATGATCAGGGTCCGCTCGAACTGACCCATGTTCTCGGTGTTGATCCGGAAGTAGGCCTGCAGCGGGATATCGACGCGCACGCCCTTGGGCACGTAGATGAACGAGCCGCCGGACCAGACCGCGGTATTCAGCGCGGCGAACTTGTTGTCGCCGACCGGGATCACCGTCGCGAAATACTCCTGGAACAGCTCCGGGTGCTCCCGCAGCGCGGTGTCGGTGTCCTGGAAGATGACGCCCTTCTCCTCCAGGTCCTCGCGGATCTTGTGGTAGACGACCTCGGACTCGTACTGGGCCGCGACGCCCGCGATCAGCCGGGCCTTCTCCGCCTCCGGGATGCCCAGCCGGTCGTAAGTGCTCTTGATGTCGGCCGGCAGCTCATCCCAGCTCGCCGCCTGCTTCTCCGTCGACCGGACGAAGTACTTGATGTGGTCGAAGTCGATCCCGGACAGGTCCGAGCCCCAGGTCGGCATCGGCTTCCGCTCGAAGAGCTTCAGCCCCTTCAGCCGCAGGTCCAGCATCCACTCGGGCTCGTTCTTCTTGGCCGAGATGTCGCGTACGACGTCCTCGTTCAGGCCGCGGCGCGCGGAAGCACCGGCTGCGTCCGAATCGGACCAGCCGAACTTGTAGCGATCCAGGCCCTCAAGCTCGGGATGCGCGGTAGTGGTCATGCGGAGATGCCTCCGGCGTTAGTAGGTGTAGTGCGCTGCTGTAGGAGAGAAGGCGCCGTGATGTGCGTGGTGCAGATCCCGTCGCCGTGGGCGATCGTCGCGAGGCGCTGCACGGGGGTGCCGAGCAGGCGGCCGAATGCCTCCGTCTCCGCCTCGCATAGTTGCGGGTACTCAGCAGCCACGTGGGCAACCGGGCAGTGATGCTGGCAAAGCTGCTCGCCGCCGGCAGCGGCCGGCGCGCCCCCCGCGGAAGCGGCGTAGCCGTCGGCCGACAGGGCGTCGGCAAGCGCCTTGACCCGGTCAGCCGGCGCTGCGGCCGCAACGACCGGGCGGTACCGCCGCTCGAGCTCGGAGATCTGCTGGCGGGCGAACTGGGCCACCGCGTCCGGCCCCGCGATCTCCGCGAGGAACCTCAGGGCACTGGCGGCCAGGTCGTCGTAAGCGTGCTCGAACGCGCTGCGACCGGCGTCAGTCATCGCGAACAAGCGGGCCGGGCGGCCCCGTCCACGGCTCCCGTACGGCCGGGCGTGCCTGGCCTCGACCATGCCGTCGGCCAGCAGGTTGTCCAGATGCCGCCGGACGGCCGCGGGAGTCAGGCCGAGCCGGGCGGACAGGCCGGCGGCGGTGACCGGGCCGTTCTCCAGGATCAGCCGGGCGATGCGCCCGCGCGTCCCCGACTCCGACCCGCGCGGCGAGTCCTGGACCTGACCAGCGCTCAGCTGGGCACCAGCAGTGCCCAGGGCGTCATCGGTCGGTCCCACGTATTTCACAACATCATTGTGCCGTAAATAGTTCCGGGTCGGCAATCGGGTCTGCCAGTGTGCTGCATCACACGAGTGCGGCGGCGATGTTTGCCCAGTTTTACTGGGATATGCACCCGAGGCTCCAGGCCGGCAGTTGCTCCTCTGAGGTTACCCGTGCCGGTCCCACTCACCCCCGTCAGGCCGCTCGCCTGACGCTTCATGCGAATGCTTCATTTATGCCCGATAGAAGCGAATTTTCCGGCGATACCGCTCCCAAAGCGTTATCCCGCACCACTTTCGACGGTCGGCTAAACACGGTATAACCGCCGATAAGGAGGCGCCAGATGAGGCAGAATTCGTCAAAAGCCGCCAAACTAACTGCCGCCAAGACCTGTGTTAAGGGTCTAGCGGCCCTATCTGTAGTCGCGATGGCCGTTGCCGCCTGCGGAACCAGCTCCGGCCCCGCAGCGAAATCGACCACCACCACCACCGCCGGTCACGCCGGCGGCGTTTTCACAATCCTTGCGAACTCAGCCTTCGGCGTCGCCGACCCGGCCCAGAATTACACGCTCCAGGAGTGGCAGCTGCTGATCGACACCCACGACGGCCTCGTGGGCTTTGCCAAGGTCGGCGGCGTCGCCGGGACCAAGATCGTTCCTGATCTGGCTACGTCAGTCCCGGTGCCGACCAACGGCGGCAAGACCTACCTGTTCGATATTCGCCGCGGCATCAAGTTCTCCAATGGCCAGGTGCTGAAGCCCAGTGACTTCGTCACCACCTTTGAGCGGCAGTTCACGGTACCGGGCGGCAACCCCGGGTTCTACGCGAACATCGTCGGGGCCAGCGCCTGCAGCACGAAGGGCTGCAATCTCAGCAAGGGCGTCGTCCCCAATGACGCGAACTACACGCTGACCATCAATCTGACCGCGCCCGATCCTGAGCTGATGGACCAGCTGACGCTGCCCTTCGCCTACGCCGTCCCCGCCGGCACCTCGATGCACCTGACCGGCAACAACGTGCCGCCTGGCACCGGCCCGTACATGTGGAAGTCGTACAACCCCAACACCGAGGCGGTGCTGGTCCGCAACCCGTACTTCCACGTGTGGAGCGCTGTTGCCCAGCCGGCCGGGTACCCGAACGAGATCATCGAGAAGTACGGCCTGCAGGTCTCGCAGGAGGTGACCGAGGTCGAGAACGGCGAGGCGAACGAGGTCTTCGACGGCGACCAGATCCCCTCCGACCAGCTCACGACACTGAACAGCCCGCAGTACGCGAGCCAGGTGCACGTCAATACGCTCACGGCCGACTGGTACATGGCGCTGAACACCACTCGCCCGCCGTTCAACAATCTGGAGGCACGCCAGGCGATCAACTACGCCGCGAACCGCACGGCCTACGTGAAGATCGCGGGCGGGCCCTCGCTTGCCGTCCCGGCCTGCCAGATCCTGCCGCCGAACTTCCCGTCCTACACCGCGTACTGCCCGTACACGACCGGGTCCCAGACCGTCTGGTCCGGGCCCAACCTCGCCAAGGCGAAGGCGCTGGTGAAGGCGTCCGGCACCCTCGGCGACAAGGTCGTGGTCAACGGCACGACCGACCAGGTCGGCAAGGAACTCGCCGAGCAGATGGTCGCGGACCTCGACTCGATCGGGTACAAGGCGAGCACTCAGCTGCTCACCATGGCGGCTCAGTACCCGTTCATCCAGAACTCAGCCAACGCGAGCAAGTGGAACGTCGCCTGGTCGGCCTGGTACCAGGACTACCCGGCCCCGTCCGACTTCCTCAACGTGCTGCTCGGCTGCGGCCATATCGCCAAGAACAGCGACGCCAGCCCGAACATCGCGGAGTTCTGCGATCAGAGCATCCAGGCGCAGATCAACAAGGCCGAGTCCGTCGAGGCGACTGAGCCGACTGAGGCCGCCTCGCTATGGACGACCGTCGACCACGAGTTCACCAACCAGGCGCCGTGGGTCGATCTGTACAACCCCAAGCAGATCGACTTCCTGTCGTCCAACGTGCACGGCTACGTGTGGAATCCGCAGTGGTACATCCTGATCGACCAGCTCTGGCTGTCGAAGTAAGGGTGCTCGCCGTGGCGGAGACCCGTTTATGGCAGCTCTAGCTGAGCAGCTCGAGACCACGGAATTGCGGCCGGCCGTAGCCGGCCGCAATCCGTGGGCACTCGCGTGGCGACAGCTGCGCAGAAATCGCATCGCGATGGCGGCGCTCGGGCTGTTCGTGCTGATCGTGCTGCTCAGCCTGGCCGCGCCGCTATACGCGCATGACGTAGCCCACATCGCCAGCCCGCTCAGCCCCAACCTGAACGGCACGACCATCGTTCACGGCAAGGTCGTCCCGGTCATGCAGGAGGGCGGCGGCATCCTGAAGCTGGGCGAGTCCCCGATCGGCCCCACCTGGGACATCGGTCACTATTTCCTCGGTGCCGACGGCATCGGACGGGACGTGGCGACGCTGATCTTGTATGGCGGCCGGGCGTCGCTGCAGATCGGGGTGACCTCAGCGGCGTTCTGCTGCATCGGGGCCACGATCGTCGCGCTGATCGCCGGCTTCTTCGGCGGGCTGACCGACACGATCCTGTCCCGGGTCATGGACATCATCTGGGCCTTCCCGGTCTACCTGCTGGCGATCTGCATCGCCACCGAACTCCTCACCAACACCAACGGCTTCCAGGTCGGCCCCCTGCGGGTCACCGCGACCAGCCTGTGGACGCCGACGGCCATCATCGCGTTCATCTACCTGCCCTACGTCTACCGGCCGATCCGCGGCCAGGTGCTGTCGGTCGTCAACAAGGAGTTCGTCGAGGCCGCTATCGCGCAGGGGGCCTCGAATTTCCGGCTGATCTTCTCCGAGATCCTGCCCAACGTCGTCTCCACCGTCATCGTCCTCATGCCGCTCATGATCGCGACCACGATCCTCACCGAGGCGGCTCTCTCCTTCCTGTCGGTCGGGGTGCAGCCGCCCAACGTCAGCTGGGGCACGATCATCAGTGACGGCCAGGACCTGCTCTACACCCGGCCGTGGGTCTCGCTCGCGCCCGGAATCATGATCGTGCTGACCGTGCTGGCACTGAACGTTCTCGGTGACGGCGTGCGCGACGCCCTGGACCCCCGCGCGAAGGTCCGGGTGAGGTAGCGCGTGCTGACCTTCGTCATCCGGCGGACTTTGTGGACCGTCGTGGTCATGTTCGTGATCACCGTCGTCGTGTTCTTCATCTTCTTCAAGACGCCGGGAGTTGACCCGGCGCGCGCGATTGCCGGGCGCAGTCCTACGCCGCAGCAGCTGGCCGAGATCCGCGTCCAGTTCGGGCTCAACCGGCCGCTCTACGTGCAGTACGCCCGGATGATGAAGAGCATCTTCATCGACCGCAACCTGGTCTCGTACTCCGACCAGGGCGAGCTCGTCATCCCGGAGATATTCTCGGCGGCACCGGCGACCCTGTCGCTCGTCTTCGGCGCGTCCCTGATCTGGATTGTCACTGCCATTGGCATGGGAGCCGCGGCGGCCAAGCTGCGCGGCACGATCTACGACCCGATCCTGATGATCCTCGCCCTGATCGGGATCTCGTGCCCGGTCTTCTGGCTCGGGCAGGTGGTCAATCTCATCACCCAGGGCGGATTGCATCGCAGCGTATTCAGCTGGCTGCCGGCGCTCGGCTATACCTCGTTTGCGACCAGCCCGGTGAAGTGGTTTGAGGGACTCATCTTCCCGTGGATCACATTGTCGATCCTCTATATCGGGTTGTACGCGCGCGTGCTGCGGGCGAATTTGCTGGAGGTCCAGAGCGAGGACTACATCCGCACGGCCCGCGCTAAAGGCCTCTCCGAGCAGCGCGTGCTCTTGCGGCATACCCTCCGCACGTCCATGATCACCTTCGTCAGCCTCTTCGGCCTGGACTTCGGCGCCCTGGTCGGCGGGGGCGCCATTCTGACCGAGGTGGTATTCGGGATCCACGGCGTCGGCTTCCTCACCTACGAAGCGCTGATCAATCTTGACCTGGCGACCCTCATGGCCGTCGTCATCTTCGGCGCGTTCTTCATCGTGCTGGCGAACGCGCTCGTGGATATCGGCTACGCCTGGCTCGATCCGAGAGTGCGGCCGACCTGATGACGCTTCCGCTGCTGGATATCCGCGACCTCAAGGTGACCTTCCGGACCGACGACGGGCTCGTCCGTGCGGTGGACGGCGTCTCACTCACCCTCGGCGAGGGCGAGACGCTAGGCATTGTCGGCGAGTCCGGCTCGGGCAAGAGCGTCACCATGATGTCGGTCATGCGCCTGATCACCGATCCGAACGCGAAGTTCGAAGGTGAGGTCCTCTACAAGGGCACGAACCTCATGGCGCTGCCGCAGGATCGGATCCGCTCGATCCGGGGCTCCGGTATCAGCATGATCTTCCAGGACCCCATGACCTCGCTGAATCCGGTCTACAAGGTCGGGTGGCAGATCGAGGAGCAGATCCGGGAGCACGAGAAGATCAGCAAGCGGGCGGCCCGCCAGCGCGCCATCGACCTGCTGACCGCGGTCGGCATCCCCAATGCCAGCGAGCGCGTCGATGCCTACCCGCACGAGTTCTCCGGCGGTATGCGCCAGCGGGTCATGATCGCCATGGCGGTGTCCTGCAATCCGGACGTGCTCATCGCCGACGAGCCGACCACGGCGCTCGACGTCACGATCCAGGCGCAGATCCTGAACCTGATCAAGAAACTCAAGGACGACTTCGGCACGGCGGTCGTCCTGATCACGCACGACATGGGCGTCGTCGCCGACATGGCCGACCGGATCGCCGTCATGTACGCGGGCCGGATCGTCGAGCAGGGCACCCAGCGGGAGTTGTTCTACGACCCGCAGCACCCCTACACCTGGGGCCTGCTCGGCTCGATCGCCCGCCTCGACCGGCCGCGGCCGCGGCGCCTCGCGGCCATACCGGGATTGCCGCCCTCGCTCATGAACCTGCCGGCCGGATGCTCATTCGCCGAGCGCTGTGCCTACCGGTTCGGCCGGTGCGGCGAGGAGCGGCCCGACCTGCTCGACCGCGGCAGCGGTCACCTCGACGCCTGTTTCCTGAGCACCCAGGAGAAGCAGCAAATCAGGAATCCGACCATCCACCCCGAGCTGGTCGAGGAGAAGCCGTGACCGATAGCTACTCCGCCGCCCTGCCGCTACTGGAGGAAGGCCCGCAGATCGCCGCCGGCGACGTGCTGCTACGGGCTGAGCACATCGTGAAGTACTTTCCGATCAAGAACGGCGTGCTGATCCAGCGGGAGGTCGCGCGCGTCCATGCGGTCGATGACGTGAGCTTCGAGCTGCGTGCCGGCGAGACCCTCGGCCTCGTGGGCGAGTCCGGCTGCGGCAAGTCCACGCTGGCCCGGTGCGTCGCCCGGCTCCACGAGATCACCAGCGGGTCACTGATCTTCGAGGGCAAGGACATCTCGCACTACTCTCGCCGCGCTCTGCGTCCCGTGCGGCGCGACATGCAGCTGATCTTCCAGGACCCGTACGCCTCGCTGAACCCGCGCAAGCGGGTCGGCTCGATCATCGCCGATCCGCTCCGCATCCACCGGGCAGGCAGCTCGCAGCAGATCAAGCAGCGCGTAGTCGAGCTGCTCCAGCTCGTCGGGCTGTCCCCCGAGCACATCAACCGCTACCCGCACGAGTTTTCCGGCGGACAGCGGCAGCGAATCGGCGTGGCGCGCGCGCTCGCGCTCAAGCCCAAGCTCGTCATCGCCGACGAACCGGTATCGGCGCTGGACGTGTCGATCCGCGCGCAGGTCATCAACCTCCTCGATGACCTTCAGGACGACCTCGGCCTCACCTACATCTTCATCGCCCACGACCTCGGAGTGGTCCGCCACGTATCCGACCGGATCGCGGTCATGTACCTGGGCAAGATCGTCGAGATCTCGCCCGCCGAGGAGCTCTACGAGCAGCCTGTGCATCCCTACACCGAGGCGCTGCTGTCGGCGGTCCCGATCCCCGATCCCGACCTGTCCGCCAGCCGGCAGCAGATCGTGCTGGAGGGAGACGTGCCGAGCCCGATCTCGCCGCCGGCGGGATGCCGGTTCCATCCCCGGTGCCGGTACGCGACCGACGTTTGCAGGATCGAGGAACCGCCGCTGACGCTCATGGGCAGCACCGGCCACCTGGCTGCCTGCCATCACCCGCTCACGGTCGGCAGCGCGGCTGGCGGACCGCCGGCCGCTGTGACCGGCTAGCAGTCTCTCCCCGGAACGGGAGGCACTGGCCCGGGCGCCCCGTCGTTACGGCCATGTAGTGATTTGTCCTAGGGCCTGCCATGATGGCAACATGGACAACTCGCCGGCCGCGGCCAGGCAGATGTGGGCCCTGTTCGAGCCGGTCCACATGGTCACCTACTTCACGCCGGCGGCCAGAGCGGCGTTCGAGCAGGCGGGCCTCCGCGGTTTCTGGCGGGGCTACTTCGCCGGCCGGGCCGCTCCGATGGGCACCGTCGCCGCTCCCCCGGTGGTCGCAGCGTTCTTCGTCTTCGCTCCCGCCATGGTGAGCCGGGCACTGCCATCGGTATGGGACCTGGCCACGCCCGCGGATGTGCTGGCCGCCCGGCAGGCCGGGGCTACCGCAGGCCTGCGCGAACTGCTGGGCCTTCCCGCGGGGGCGCCTGCCCCCGCCGACCTCGCCGCGGCGGCGGACGAGCTCGCGGCCGCCGCCGCCGACCTCGAGGCTGGCGGCCGGGCGCTGGCCGCGGCCAACCTCGCCCTGCCCGTGCCGGACGAGCCGGTGGCCAGGCTCTGGCACGCGGCCACGATCCTGCGCGAGCATCGCGGCGACGGCCACATCGCCGCGCTCGTCGCCGCGGACCTGACCGGCGCCGAGGCGCTCATGCTGCGCGTCGGGGTGGACGCGGCCACCGCCGGCAACCACAGCCACGTCACCGCCGCCTGGCCCCGCGAGCAGATGCAGCCGGCCAGAGGCTGGACCGACGAGGAACTCGATCAGGCCGTCACGAGGCTCGCCGACCGCGGTCTTGTCGATGCGAGCGGCGTCGCGACCGCCGCCGGCGTGGCCCTTCACCGCGACATCGAGAGCGCCACCGACCGGGCCGCCGCCAGGCCCTGGGCCGCGCTCGGCGCGGACCGCACCGCCGAGCTGACCCGGCTGCTGCAGCCGGTCGCCAGCGCCAGCGCCGCCCTGCTGCCGAGCCCGAATCCCGTCGGCGTCCCGGTGCCAGCGGGCGCGCCTGCCGTCTGACCGAGCCCGTCAACGAGTCGGAGAACCCTGATGACCACCATGCAGCGGCCCGCGCTGAGCGAGCTGGCCAACCCGGCGACCCTGCCCGACCCGTATCCGGTGCTCGCCGGCCTGCGGGAAGCCTCGCCGTTCGCCGAGTTTGACGGCAAGTTCGTGGTCGCAGGCCGGCACGCCGACATTTCCGCCGTCCTGCGCCACCCGAATGCGAGCAGCGAGCGGAACAAGTCGCTGGTCGCGGCCGCCGCCGAGCGGCGCACCAGCGACCGGCCGTCGTTCCTCTCGCTCGACCCGCCCGATCACACCCGCCTGCGCCGCCTGGTCTCCAAGGCGTTCACGCCCCGCATGATCGCGCGACTGGAGCCGAGGATCCAGGCGATCACGGGCGAGCTGCTCACCGCCGCGGCCCCGAACGGTCAGCTCGAAGTCGTGAGCCAGCTCGCCTATCCACTGCCGGTCCGGATCATCTCGGAGATGCTCGGCGTGCCGGTCGAAGATCATCCCCGCTTCGCGGGCTGGTCGGCGCGGCTGGCGCACTCACTCCAGCCAGGCTTCGCGCTCGACCCGGAGACGGCGCTGGCGAGGGCGGAGGCGGCGCGGATCGCCAGCGACGAGTTCGCCGCGTACTTCCGCGAGCTGATCGCGGCTCGCCGGGCTCAGCCGGCCGAGGATCTGCTGTCGGACCTGATCCGCGCGGAGGACAACGGCGAGATGCTCACCGAGAACGAGCTGATCGCCACGTGCGTGCTGCTGCTGGTCGCAGGTCACGAGACCACGGTCGGGCTGATTTCCAACGCCATCCTCGCGCTGCTGCGCCATCCCGATCAGCTCGCGCTGCTGCGCGCTGATAGCGATCTCGCCGCCGACGCGGTCGAGGAGACGCTGCGCTACGACGCGCCCGTCCAGATGACCGCGCGGGTCGCTCGCGGCGGCATGCCGGTCGGCGACCTCGTCGCGGTCGACGGGGCGCTGGTACTGCTGCTGCTCGCGGCCGCCGGGCGCGACCCGGAGGTCTTCCCCGACCCCGACCGCTTCGACATCCGGCGCGGCGGCGCTATCGGCCACCTGTCCTTCGCCGCCGGGCCGCACTTCTGCCTGGGCGCGCCGCTGGCCCGGCTTGAGGCCGCGATCGCGATCCGGGCGTTCGCGAGCCGCATCGCCGAACCCGAGCTGGACGAGGATTCGCTGGCGTACAAGCCCAATCTCAACCTCCGCGGACCCGAGCAGCTCGTGGTGAAGTTCGCCGAGATCGCCCCTCGATAGCAGGCTGCACGCTTTGCGTCGTACACGCGAGCGCAATTGCAAATGCAGCATCAGCGAGCCGGTGGTCGCTAACATCGCAGGCGCGAAGGGGGGCGCGCGGTGCCACGTCATGCGGTTCACGGGAGGAACGCGGGTTCCCCGCGCGAGGGTGATTCCGGCTCGTCGGCGGCGGCCCGGGCCAGTGGCGGGCACCCTGTAGTCGTCACCGGGAATCGCATCCCGCCCTCGAGCCGAGGGCGCCGGCGGGCGCCCACCACGGGGCACCGCGCCCGCGGGGCAGCCGGCGGTACCCGGCCGCCGACGCGGCCCGCATCGGCCGGCCGACGGCGCCGGTCACGTGCCCGCCAGGCCGTTCCGGTCTCGAGACCGGTGGGTCCGGCGATAGCGACGGCGCCGATGGACTGGCTGACCAGAGTCCGCCAGCCCGACGTCAGGGAGTTCTCCCGGCGGTGGCTGGCCATATTCGCCGGCTCGCTCGCCTTATTCGTGGTCCGGTTCCTGGTGCCATCGCCCGTCGGCATGGCCGACAACGGCGACGGCCCGCGCCTCATGTGCGGCCTAGGCGTCGCGCCGGTCACGGGCGGCCATGTCCGGTACGACGCGTACGCCTATTTCGTCTTCGACCCCAGTCCCGCGTGCGGCAATGCCGGCCTTTACGCGTCGTCAGAGCACGTGCTCCTGGATGTGGCCAGATGGCTGACTCCGGTGCTCGCCCTGCCCGGCACCGTCAACCTGATCGCCCTGGGCCTGGTGATTTGCGCGCTCCAGGCAGCAGGCATCGCCTCGCTCGCCTGCGGCCTGCGGTTCAGCCTGCGCGCCACGATCGTGATCGCGTTCGGGCTCTGGCTGGCCCTGGCGGACGCCGCGTTCTTCGACACCTACGCCAGCCCGTACAGCGAGGGCGCGACGCTCACCGGACTGCTGCTGGTCTGCGCCGGGGTGCTCTACCTCGGCCGGGGGCCGCTGGCGCTGGCCTTCGGCCTGCTCCTGGAGGGCGTCGGCGGATACCTGACGATCTTTTCCAAGGAGCAGTACCTGCCGCTCGTACTACCGATCGGCGTCGTCATCGTGGTTGCCAGCGCGAGCGCGGCACCCGTCGGCTGGCGACGATTCCTCACCGCCAGGACCGCCGCCGCGGGTGCGGTGGCCGGGCTGCTGATCGTCGGCACGGTCGCGTACGTGCATCAGGACGCCACCTCGCCCTTTGCCACGGCGCTCCATCAGGAGCAGGTCGTCGACGTCATCTTTGACGACATCGTCAACGGCCACGACAACGCGGCGGCCGACCTGCACGCGCTCGGCCTGCCTGCGAGCTGGGCCAGCTACGCCGGCGACGGGTTCTGGGCCCCGCACTCGGTCTACCACGATCCGCTGTACCCGGAGTACACGAGCAGGCTCACCGACGCCAACCTGGCCCGGTTCCTGCTGACCCACCCGATGGCGCTGCTGAAGGTTGGCCAGCAGGCGGCCGACGACGCGCTCGTGCTGCGCGTCAACTACCTGGGCAGCTATGCGCCGTCGGCCGGGCAGCCGGAGGCCGCCATCGAGAACCGCGTCACCGTACTCGAGAGCATCGTGCAGGCGATCCCGACTGGCCTCGGCCTGCTCTGGCTGCTCCCGCTGTGGGCCGCGATGGCCGCGGTGGCCGTGTGGGCCCTGCGGCGACGGCACCGGGCGCGCTGGCAGCGCGACAGCGCCTACGCGGTCTTGCTGCTGGTCGGATGCGCGGTCGCCGGCTTCATCCCGGCCGCGTACTTCGCGGGCGTCGAGACCACCAGGCACATGCTCGGCACGAACCTCGCCACCGCGCTGGCCTTCATCCTGAGCGCAACTCTGACCGGCTCGATGGTCAGGCGCAGCATTGCCGACGAGGGCGCCGGTCCCGACGACGGCGCCGAATCCGGCGGTGAGCCGGCCGCTCGCGTCGCCGTGACGGCGTAGCCCGACCGAGCGCTGACGCGGGCGGGCCGCGGCCGACGGCAACTCCGTTCCGCTTTGAGTCAGATTCACGCCAGATTTATCCCGGTTCCTGCCCACCGAACCGGAACATAGTCGCACTGGGACCCCGAAGGCGCCCCGTCGCCCTGGCGGGCTGCCTTCGTCAACCCAGGAATCCGCGCAGCAGCGCGGCGGTGCCCTCCAGGTGCTCGGCGACCGCGGCCCGCGCGCCGTCGGCGTCGCCGTCCAGGATCGCGGCCACGATCGCCCGGTGCTGCCCGGCGGTGTGATCGATGTTCCGCTGCAGGACGGGAATCGCGTTCAGCAGGTCGTTGAGCCGCCAGCGGGCATCCGCGCACGCCGCGGCGAGCAGGCTCGAGCCCGCCAGCTCGGCGATGCTGAGGTGGAACAGCGTGTCGAGCCGCCGGTAATCCTGCGGGCTCGCGGCGTTGACCTCCGCCAGCCGCGCCAGCAGCGTCGCGCTGACGTCGGCGTCGGGCTGGCGGGCTAGCTGCCCCGCCAGGGCCTCGGCGGCGCCGCTCTCGACCGCGAGCCGGAATGTCAGCGCATCGGTCAGCTTGCTGCCGTCCTCCAGGGCCAGGCGCCTGAGTTCTGACCGGTCGGGCGCGGGCCGCGTGTAGATCACGAAGGTGCCGCCGAACCGGCCGCGGCGCGAGCTCACATACCCGGCCCCGTGCAGTTCGCGGATAGCCTCCCGGAGCGTCAGCCGGCTGACGCCGAGCTGGGCGGCCAGTTCGCGCTCGGGCGGGAACCGCTCGCCCGACGCCACCATGCCGAGCTTGATGATTGTGAGCAGCCGCTCGACCGTCTCCTCGAACGCGTTCCCCTGCCGGACCGGCCGCAGGATGCCGGCCAGGTCGATAGCCGGCACTGCTTTGGCGGGCACTGTTTCCGCTGGCAGCGGCGGCTCAACTTCGGTGAGCACCGCCTCGCCGGCCGGCGCCTCAGCATCGACGGGCGGACCGGACCTGCCCGCTCCGCGCTGCCTCGGCACGGACTGGCGCGGTGCTGCCCGAGAGGCCTTGCCTTCCTTCAGGTCGACCACGATCCTCCCGCCGTCGGGCGCCGCGTTATGCGCCCGGTATCCGCCGCTGACCTAGTGTCCCTGACCCACTGCCTCCGGCCCGCGACACCCCCGGCACGCGGGTCTCCTCCTGCCCGCGTGCCGGTACTGATGGGGCGCGAGTGATGAATTCAGGCCGAAGGTCTTGACAATGCGCTCGGCCACACCATCATTGGTCTGACATTAGACCATTTAAACCGGAGGCCCGCTAGCCCTGAATTCAGGGCAAACCCCCATCACCCGCCATCGGGACCAGCCCCCAAAGGAGCACGTCGTGTCGGTTAATGAGCAAGCGCTCACCAGCGACGAAGAGACCCTGCACCGTCTCGGCTACGCGCAGGAACTGCGCAGGCGGATGTCGGGCTTCTCGAACTTCGCTGTCTCGTTCACCATCATCTCGATCCTGTCTGGCTGCCTGACCCTCTACTACTTCGGCATGGATGAAGGCGGTCCGGCCATCATCGTCTGGGGCTGGCCGATCGTCGGTATCTTCACGCTGCTCGTCGGCCTGTCGATGGCCGAGGTCTGCTCCAGCTTCCCGACCGCGGGCGGCCTGTACTACTGGTCGGCCAAGCTGGCCAGGAGCCACGGACCCGCCTGGTCCTGGTTCACCGGGTGGTTCAACTTCCTCGGCCAGGTGGCCATCACCGCGGGCATCGACTTCGGGGCCGCCTTCTTCATCAACTTCCTGCTCGATCTCTGGTTCGGCTTCGACATCACCCACCCCTGGCACACGATCCTGATCTACGGGATCGTGCTGCTCGTGCACGGCACGCTGAACCAGTTCGGCATCCGGCTGGTCGCGCTGCTCAACGACGTCAGCGTCTGGTGGCACATCTTCGGCGTGCTGATCATCGTCGGCGCGGTGACGTTCGGGCTGAAGTCGGGCGCGCATCACGAGTCCGTCAAGTACGTGTTCACCGACCTGGAGAACTTCTCCGGCTTCAAGATCGGCTGGTGGTACATCCTGCCGGTCGGCCTGCTGATGGCCCAGTACACCTTCACCGGCTATGACGCCTCGGCGCACATGACCGAGGAGACTCACAGCGCCGCCCGCAGCGGCCCGCGCGGCATCGTGATGTCGATCCTGATCTCCCTGATCGCCGGCTGGGTGCTGCTGATCGGCATTACGTTCGCGATCCAGAAGGCGAATTACGCAGGCGAGGCGGGGGCGGGCGCCGCTGCCCCGGCGCAGATCTGGATCGACTCGATCGGCCGGACCGGCGCGGAACTCCTGCTCCTGATCGTGATCGGCGCCCAGCTCTTCTGCGGCATGTCCTCGGTCACGGCCAACTCGCGGATGATCTACGCGTTCTCCCGCGACGGCGCTCTGCCGGGCTCGCAGATCTGGCACAAGGTCAACAAGCGGACCCGGACGCCCACCAACGCCATCTGGCTGGCCGCCGGCGGCGCCTTCATCCTCGGCCTGCCCTACCTGTGGAACGGCGCCGCGTACGGCGCGGTGACGGCCATCGCCACCATCGGCCTCTACATCGCCTACGTGACGCCGACCTACCTGCGGCTGCGCCAGGGCCAGAACTTCAAGCGCGGGCCCTGGCACCTCGGCAGCCGGAGCTACGTGATCGGCTGGACCGCGGTCGCGTGGGTCGTCTTCATCGCGATCTTGTTCATGCTCCCGCAGTTCGGGCCGATCGGCTGGAAGACCTTCAACTACGCGCCGATCGCGGTGGCGGTCGTCATCGGCTACGCCGGCATCTACTGGGCCGTGTCGGCGCGCAAGTGGTTCAAGGGCCCGAAGGTGCAGGGCACTGAGGCGGAACTGGCGGCGATCGAGCAGGAGCTGTCCTCCTGATGACCGATCGACACGCGGGCGCGGCTCGTCCGGGGATGATCTCCCTGGATGAGCTGCGCCGGCTCGCTGCCTCGGGCGAGATCGACACGGTCATCCTCGCCCTGACCGACATGCAGGGCCGCCTGCAGGGCAAGCGGCTGTCGACCGAGTTCTTCCTCGACGAGGTCGCCCACGAGTTCTCCGAGGGCTGCAACTACCTGCTCGCGGTCGACGTCGACATGAACACCGTCGACGGCTACCAGATGTCGTCCTGGGAGCGCGGCTACGGCGACTTCGTGATGCGGCCCGACATGGCGACCCTGCGCCGGATCCCCTGGCACCCGGCGACCGCCCTGGTGATCGCCGACCTGACCTGGCTGGACGGCGCTCCGGTGGTCGCGTCGCCGCGGCAGATCCTGCGCCAGCAGGTGGACCGGCTGACGGAGCGGGGCCTGGTCGCCATGGCCGGCACCGAGCTGGAGTTCGTCGTCTACGCCGACTCCTACGAGCAGGCGTCGGCGCGCAACTACCGCGACCTGACCCCCGCCAACGACTACAACGTCGACTACTCGATCCTGGGCACCTCCCGGATCGAGCCGCTGCTGCGCCGCGTGCGCAACGGCATGACCGGCGCCGGCCTGTACGTCGAGTCGGTCAAGGGCGAGTGCAACCTCGGGCAGCACGAGATCGCGTTCAGGTACGCCGACGTGCTCACCACGTGCGACAACCACTCGATCTACAAGACCGGGGCCAAGGAGATCGCGGCGCAGGAGGGCATGAGCATCACGTTCATGGCCAAGCCCAACGTCCGCGAGGGCAACTCGTGCCACATCCACCTGTCGCTGCGCGGCACCGACGGCGCGCCGGTGCTGGCCGGCGACGGCCCGCACGGCCTGTCCAGGCTCGGCGAGCACTTCCTGGCCGGGCAGCTCGCGGCGCTGCGCGAGCTGACGCTGCTCTACGCCCCGAACATCAACTCCTACAAGCGGTACGTGCCCGGCAGCTTCGCGCCGACCTCGGTGCGCTGGGGCGTGGACAACCGGACGTGCGCGCTGCGGCTGGTCGGTCATGGCCTGTCGCTGCGGGCGGAGAACCGCACGCCCGGCGGCGACGTGAACCCCTACCTGGCGCTGGCCGGCATGATCGCCGCCGGCCTGAACGGCATCGACCGCGAGCTGCCGCTCGAGCCCGCGTTCGAGGGCAATGCCTACGCCGACACCAGCGTGCGCGTGCCGCATACGCTGCGCGACGCCGTCGACCTCTGGGAGAAGAGCGAGCTGGCCGAGGCCGCGTTCGGCGCCGAGGTGAAGGCGCACTACGCCAACTACGGCCGGGTCGAGCTGGCCGCCTACGACGCCGCCGTCACCGACTGGGAGCTCCGCCGCGGCTTCGAACGCCTGTAGAGAAACGCCAAGGAGATACCCGCACATGACGCAGTACACGGTGATCAACCCTGCGACGGAGCAGCCAGTCACCACCATCCCCCAGGCCGGCGCCGAGCAGGCCGACGAGGCCATCGCCCGGGCGGCCAGGGCAGAGGAGAGCTGGCGGGCGGTCGCGCCGGGCGACCGGGCCCGGCTGCTGCGCTCGTTCGCCGCGGCGGTGGACGCCAACCTCGACGACCTGGCCGCGCTCGAGATCGCCGGCTCCGGGCACCCGGCCGGCCAGGCCCGGTGGGAGGCCGGGCACGTCCGGGACGTGCTGCTCTATTACTCCGCCGCCCCGGAGCGGCTGACCGGAAGGCAGATCCCGGTCGCCGGCGGCCTCGACGTGACCTTCGCCGAGCCGATCGGGGTCGTCGGCCTCATCGTGCCGTGGAACTTCCCGATGCCGATCCTGTCCTGGGGCATGGCGCCGGCGCTCGCCGCGGGCAACACCGTGATCGCCAAGCCGGCCGAGATGACGCCGCTGACCGCAATCCGGATCGGCGAGCTGGCGCTGGAAGCCGGGCTGCCCGAGGGCGTCCTGCAGGTCCTGCCGGGCAAGGGCAGCGTCGTCGGCCAGCGGCTCGTGGATCACCCGCTGGTCGGAAAGATCGTCTTCACCGGGTCGACCGAAGTCGGCCAGCAGATCATGGCCGGATGCGCGCGTCAGATCAAGCGCGTGACGCTCGAGCTGGGCGGCAAGAGCGCGAACATCGTGTTCGCCGACTGCGACCTGGAGAAAGCGGCGGCGACCGCGCCGTACGCGGTGTTCGACAACGCCGGCCAGGACTGCTGCGCCCGGTCCAGGATCCTGGTCGAAGCCTCGGTGTTTGACCGCTTCATGGAGCTGCTCGAGCCCGCGGTGCAGGGTGTCCGGGTTGGCGACCCGGCCGCCGACGGGACGGAGATGGGGCCGCTGATCTCGGCTGCGCATCGCGAGCACGTGGCCAGTTACGTGCCCGACGGAGCGCCGGTAGCGATCCGCGGCAGCGCTCCCGACGGCACCGGATTCTGGTATCCGCCGACGGTTCTCGCGCCGGTGAGCACGGCCGACCGGGCCTATACCGAGGAGATATTCGGCCCGGTGGTGACGGTCACGCCGTTCCGCGACGAAGCCGAGGCCATCGCGCTGGCCAACGACACCCCCTACGGTCTGTCCGGCTCGATCTGGACCGGTAATGTCGGCCGCGCGATCCGGGTGGCCCGTGGCGTCGAGGCCGGCAACCTGTCGGTCAACTCGCACTCGTCGGTGCGCTACTGGACGCCGTTCGGCGGTTTCAAGCAATCCGGCCTGGGCCGCGAGCTCGGGCCGGATGCGCTCGACCCGTTCACCGAAACCAAGAACGTCTTCATCGCCACGGATACGGAGTAACGCATGCGTCTGCAGGATCGGGTTGTCGTGGTAACGGGAGCGGGCAGCGGCATCGGCCTGGCCAGCTCCCGGCGGATGGCGGCCGAGGGCGCGACGATCATCGCGGTCGATATCGACGAGGCGGCGGGCAAGGCCGCGGCCGAGCAGACCGGCGGGACGTTCATGGCCGCGAATGTCGCCGACGAGGACCAGGTCCGGGAGCTGTTCGACGCGGTCGCCGCTCGCTTCGGCCGGATCGACGTCGCGTTCAACAACGCGGGCATTTCCCCGCCCGATGACGACTCGATCCTGACCACCGGGCTCGACGCCTGGCGCCGGGTGCAGGAAATCAATCTCACCTCCGTCTACCTCTGCTGCAAGTACGTGCTCCCGCACATGCAGCGGCAGGGCAAGGGGTCGATCATCAACACGGCCTCATTCGTGGCCGTGCTGGGCGCCGCGACGTCGCAGATCTCGTACACGGCGTCCAAGGGCGGCGTGCTGGCCATGAGCCGGGAGCTGGGCGTGCAGTTCGCGCGCGAGGGAATCAGGGTCAACGCCCTCTGCCCCGGCCCCGTTAACACCCCGCTGCTCCGCGAGCTATTCGCCAAGGATCCGGAACGGGCTGCGCGCAGGCTAGTGCACGTCCCGATGGGAAGGTTCGCCGAGCCGGACGAGATCGCCGCCGCGGTCGCGTTCCTGGCCAGCGACGATTCCTCGTTCATCACGGCGTCGCAGTTCCTGGTCGATGGCGGCATCGCCGGAGCGTACGTGACACCCTTGTAGACATGACCGACCACGCTCCCGTCATCGGGATTAGCTCCTACTCCCAGCAGGCGCGCTGGGGAGCATGGGATGACCAGGCCATCCTGCTGCCGCGCCGGTACGCCGACAAGATCACGCAGGCCGGCGGGGTGCCGGTGCTGCTGCCGCCGGTAGCCGGCATCTCGGACGCGCTGCGCCGGCTCGACGGCCTCGTGCTCTCGGGCGGGGGCGACGTCGACCCGGCCCGGTACGGCGCCGAGCGGGACGCGGCCTGCGGTCCCGCGAGCGCCGTCCGCGACGAAGCGGAGCTCGACCTGTGTACGGCAGCCATGAGCTCCGGGCTACCGCTGCTCGGCATCTGCCGTGGCCTGCAGGTCATCAACGTGGCGCTGGGCGGCACCCTGCACCAGCACCTGCCCGACGTCGTCGGCCACGACGGCCACTCGCCGCGGGAGGGCGCGTACGACCGCCACAACGTGACCGTCGCCGCCAGCTCGGACCTGGCGCGGGTGCTCGGCCGCAGCGAGGTGGAGGTGCCGACCCACCACCATCAGGCCATCGACAAGATCGGGCGGGGCCTGGTCGCGACTGCCTGGGCCGACGACGGGATCATTGAGGCCGTCGAGTTCGATCATTCCGGCCTGTCGGCGCCCGCCATGCTCGCGGTCCAGTGGCATCCAGAGGTCGGCGACGACCTGAGCCTGTTCGAGTGGCTGGTCGCCGCGGCCGCCCGGTTCGTGCCGGAGCTTGCCCGCACCTGACCCCGGCCCAGCCGGACGCGGCAATTTACGCTGGAGTTATGACTGAGCGTAAGCCGACCGGGATGAGCTTCCGCTCGTGGATCGATCAGCAGATCAGCGAGGCCGCCGACCGCGGCGCCTTCGACAACCTGCCCGGCGCGGGCAAGCCGCTGCCCAGGCGCAACGAGGAGGACGCCGCTGCCGCCTGGCTGCGCGACTATCTCGACCGGGAGGGCGTCGCGGCCGAGGAGATGCTGCCGACGCCGCTGAAGCTCCGCAAACAGGCCGCCCGGCTGACGGAAGCCGTACCCGGCTTCCGGTCGGAGCAGGAACTGCGCGCGGTCATCGGCGAGCTCAACGAGCAGATCATGCAGTGGCGCCGCCTGCCGCTCGGGCCGCCGATCTTCGTTCCGCTCGTCGACGAGCAGGCGCTGGTGGACAGCTGGCACGCCAGCCGGCCGGCGCCGCCGCCCGCGCCGGAGAATGCGCCCGCCGGCGGCGGCGAGCCGGCCAGGACTCGGCGGTGGCGCCGCCGGCCGGGCCGCTGACCGGACTTCATACGAACCACACCGGCTGCGCACAGTAATCTCCAGGTTGCTCACCTAGCCTCGCGAAGATGAGGCCGATGCTTTGTCCGGTACTCATCGGCCGCGGCGATGAGCTGGAGGTACTGACAGCCGCCCTGGACCGCGCGCTCGCGGGCAGGGGCGGGGCTCTCTTCATCACCGGCGACGCCGGGATCGGGAAGTCGCGCCTCACGGCCGACGTGACCCGGCTTGCCGCCGCCCGCGGCGTCCAGGTCCTGACCGGCAGGAGCACGCAGGCCGCTATCCCCGTGCCCTACCGGCCGGTCGAGGAGGCGCTCCTTGGCGCCGCGCGAGCCGGGACCGGTCCCGATTCTTCCGGCATCTGTGACTATCGCGCGGCCCTCGGCGTGCTCGTGCCCGAATGGAGCCGGCCGGGTGACGGCGCCGCCGACGTTACGCCCGTGGTCATCGGCGAGGCGCTGCTGCGCATGCTCGCGCATATGTCCGCGGGGGGATCCGGGGGGTCGTCCCCCCGGGCCGACACCGCCAGGCAAGGCGGCTTGCTCGTGCTGGAGGATCTGCACTGGGCCGACCCCGAGTCGCTCGCGGTCATCGAGTACCTGGTGGACAACATCGCGGCCGCGAATGTCCTCTGCCTGTTCACACTGCGCGACAGCGGACCGTCGCCCGCGCTGGACCTGATGCAGTCCGCCGCCGCCAGACGGGTCGCAACCAGGCTCAGGCTGCCGCGCCTCCGAGACGATGCCGTCTGGCAGATGGCGGCCGCCTGCCTGGACATACCTGATACCCCGACCGCGGTGCGCCAGCTGCTGGCGGCCTCGGACGGGCTCCCCTTCGCGGTCGAGGAGATACTCGCCGCCGCGGTCTCATCGCACAAGCTCACGCGGGACGGCTCGGGCTGGCGGGTCGACGACGAGATGCCGATCCGAGTGCCCGACTCGATCGCCGGGTCGGTCCGGAGCCGGCTGGCCGCGCTCGGACCCGAGGTGTCCTCGGTCCTGGTGTCGGCCGCGGTACTTGGCCGGCAGTTCGACTCGACGCTCCTGCCCGCCATCGCCGGGATTTCCGAGGCCCGCCTGCTCGATGCGCTGCGGCGGGCCACCGAGGTCCAGCTGATCAAGCCGGTCGCCGCGGACGCGGCCGCGTTCCGGTTCCGCCACAGCCTGACCAGAGACGCGATCCTGGCTGACCTGCTGCCACCGGACCTGGCCGGCCGGTCGATAGCCGCCGCCGAGGCGATCGAGCAGGCCCACCCCGGCCTGCCCGGCAGCTGGTGCGAACTGGCCGCCGAGCTGCGCGCGGCGGCCGGGCAGCTGCCGCAGGCAGCCCGGCTGCTGCTGATCGCCGGCCGTCGGGCGGTGCTCAAGGGCGCGGTCACCAGCGCCGTCGCCGCGATGCACGAGGCCAGGGCCGTGCTGGCCGAGTCGTCAGCGGACACAAGCGGGCTGCGGATCGAAGTGGACGAGGTCCTCGCCGAGGCGCTTTACCTGGCCGGAGACAGCAAGCAGCTAGAGCCGCTCGCCCGCGACCTGGTGACGCGGCTGGAAGCCGCCGGCGCCGATCCGCGCCGGCAGGTCCTGGTGCGCCTGCGGGCGGCAAGTACCAGGCCCGAGGACAACCCGGCCGCGGCGGCCGAGCACCTGGAAGCGGCCGGGGTCATCGCCAGCCGCCTCCGTGACGACGAGCTCGGCAGCTGGGTGGACGCCGTTGCGGCCCGCGCGGCCCTGGCGGGCGGCGACCTCCGGCGGGCCGAGGACCTCGCGCGGCGCTCGCTGGCGATCGCGGGGGTCCGGGGGTCGTCCCCCGGGGTCAGCACAGCGGGGGTCCGGGGGTCGTCCCCCGGGGTCAGCACAGCGGGGGTCCGGGGGTCGTCCCCCGGGGTCGGCACCGCGCAGGCGGCGGGACTGTCGGGGTGGGCGGCCGAGGTCGCGCTCGAGGCGCTGGAGGTCATCGGGCGCACCGAGCGCGCGCGGGACGTCGGCGCCGCGCGGGCCACCTTCGAGCGCTCGCGCGAGATCGCCGACCGCAACGGCCTGGGCATCTGGCAGATCCGCGCGCGGCACGAGCTGGCCACCGTGGACATGCTCAGTGACGGGTCGACTGCCGAGCTCGAGGCCGTGCGCGAGCTGGCCCATCAGGCCGGGGCGATCTGCATCGCGTCGGCTACCGAGCTCCAGCTGGCGAACCTGCTCAGCCTCGGCCCCGACCTCGATCAGGCGCTCAGCATTGCCAGGACCTGCGAGCGCTCCGCGGCCCGGATCCGGGCTCTGCGGATCCGGGCCATGGCCATCTGCCTGCAGGCCAACGTCGCGGCCATCCGCGGCGATCAGGAGGACCTCGGCCGATCCGTGGCCAGAGCGGAAGACATCCTCCCGGCCGACCCCGAGATCCTGGCCACGACCTGGGGCGAGAGCAGGGTGCTGGCCGCGCTGTTCCGCGACGACGTTGACCAGGCGATCGCCGCCAGCGCCGCCGCGAGCGAGTTCGGCCGCCGGGCACCCCCCGAGCCGAGCCGGTCACCGGGTTCCTATTCGGTCCTGCAGGCGCCGCTGCTCGCGCCGCGCCGGGCGCTGTCGCTGACCGCTCTGCTGCTGGCAGTCACGGACCAACCCGGCGACGGCGCGGACGCCAGGGCAGCGGTGCGGCTGGCGGCGGCTTCCGGCGCGGCCTCAAGCTGGAACGCCGGCTGCCTGGCCTACGCCGAGGCCGTGCTCGAGGGCAAGCGCGGCCACCGTGACCGGGCGAGCGCGCTCGCCGACCAGGGCAGCGCCCAGTTCGCCCCGTTCGCCCCCTGGTGGGACCACCTGGCCCGCCGGCTGGTGGCACCGTGGGCGCTCCGCGACGAGTGGGGGCGGCCGGGCGAGTGGCTCAGGGAAGCGGTCAGCGAGTTCGACCTGACCGGGCATGAGCGGCTGGCGTCGGCGAGCCGGCGCATCCTGCGCACGGCCGGCGAGCCCGTGCCGCGCGCCAGCCGCGGCACCGCGGCGGTGCCCAGGCAGATGCGCAGGCTCGGCATTACCAGCCGGGAGATGGACGTCCTCAGGCTGCTCACCTCCGGACTCCCGAACTCAGAAATCGCTGCGAAGCTCTATATATCCCCGAAAACCGTCGAGACGCACATCGCGAGCCTCGCCGCCAAGACCGGACAGCGCGGACGGCGCGAGCTTGCCGCCTACGCGGCCTCATTGCCCGTCGCGCCCGATACCACCCCCGCTAACTCAGGCAAGCGGCGCGGCTAGATCAGGAGCGCCTCCCGATGTGCGGCAAGCCCGGGTGCACCAGCCTTACCGACAAGTAACGCCAAACCGGCGACGGGGCCACGGCAACCCAGCCGACACGTCATCGCGGTAGCGGGTGCACTGCTGGCGCTTGCCTGCCCCGGGCAAGGAGGAATACCCGTGACTTGCAGCGCCCCTGCAGCCAGGCCGGAGAGCGCCAGTGCGCTCTCTGGCGATCAGCGCCGGCGATTCGAGAGCGAGGCCGTGCCGTACATGAGCCAGATGCTCCCGGCCGCACTCCGCCTGACGCGCGACCGCGGCGACGCCGAGGACCTCATCCAGGAGACATTCGCCCGGGCCTACCAGAAGTTCTACCTGTTCAGCCCCGGTACCAACCTGCGGGCCTGGCTCCACAAGATCATGTATCACAGCTTTTACAACGGCTGCCGCAGGCGGCGCTCCGGTCCGGTCGAGACTCCGGTGGCCAGCATCGGCGACGATTCCGGAACGCCGCCCCCGTGGGCCAGTGCGGACAGCCGGCCCGCAGAGGAGGTGGCGCTCGAGAATCTCGTCTGCTCCCCCGCCCTGCGGGCCCTGGCCGATCTGCCCGAGCACTTCCGGGCCGTTGTGTTCCTGGCCGACGTCCACGGCTACCGGTACCAGGAGATCGCCCAGATCATGGCGATCCCGCTCGGCACCGTGATGTCGAGGATCCACCGCGGCCGGTGCCTGCTGCGGGCGCGCCTGCGCGCCAGCAGCGGCCGTCAGCCGCCCAGCACCGGGGTCCTCGGCGGCGGGATCGCGTCGCCGGGGACCTGCACGTCGTGATCGGGCGCCGGCGGCGGTACCACCACGCGGCGCGAATGCTGGCGCCGGGCGACCTCATCGGCCAGCGCCTTGTCAATCCGGCTCACGAGTTCTGGCGGCATCGGCGGCGCCTCGTCGCCCGCCAGACCGCGCCTGGCCTCGGCGAGCCTGGCACTGGCAGCCCGCACCCTGGCCGAGCCGGACGCGATGCCCCGCAGGGCCGCCCTGCCGACATCGGTCCTGCGGGCCAGATCCGAGATATGTCCTGCAACCACCATGGGCCTCTCCACGGGTCGGGGCCGTACGGCTTCAGCCGTATCGCTGTCTAAGAAGGTCAACACGGCAGCCGTGAAGTCCTCGCGCTATCTATATGGAGTTGGTGTGGAGGTTCGGAGAGGCCTGGCGATGCCCGCCCGCCATGACGAGGCGTGCGGGCTCTCCCGCCGCACGGGCACCGCCGGCCATCCCCCTCCGCGCACGACGTCCTGAACCCCCCCAAGGCGCCGTCGTACCTGGCATTCATCAGATCCCACGGCCGTGAAGACGCAATGCGGACTATGTGGAGAAGATATGGAGATGGCTCGCCGCCTGCTAGCAGGGACTTCTCAGGCGGCCGTGACCAGCGGCAGCGTCAGGGTCATCTGCGTGCCCGCGCCGGGCTGGCTGCTCGCGGACAGATGCCCGTGATGGGCCCGGACGAGCTCGGCCGCTATGGCCAGCCCGATGCCGCTGCCGGAGGTCTGCGCGGCCTGCGCGCCCCGCCAGAAGCGATCGAAGATGCGCGGCAGATCCGCTGCCGGGATGCCCACCCCGTGATCGCTGACGCGCAGGATCGCGTCCGGCCCGGCCGGGCCGACGTCGATGGCGACGGGCGCCCCGCCCGGGGAGAACTTCAGCGCGTTCGTCAGCAGGTTCGTCACGACCTGCCGCAGTCGCTGCTCGTCGGCCATGACTACAGCTGGGGCCAGCCTGCGCTCGAGCTGGACTCCCGCGGCGCCGAAGCGGCTGGCCAGGCCGTCGGCCGCCGACGACGCGACCTCGGCCAGATCGCATGGCCGCAGCTCCAGGTGCAGGGCCGCGGCATCGGCAGCGGCCAGCGTCTCGAGCTCGTCGACCATCCGGGCCAGCCGCAGCACCTCGTCGTGCAGGGACACCAGCTCGGCCGGGGTCGGCTCGGCCAGACCGTCGAGCAGCGCCTCATGTCCGGCCTGCAGGATGGCGACCGGCGTCCGCAGCTCATGGGCGACGTCCGCGACCAGGTCGCGGCGCAGTTGCTCCTGGCGGTCGAGCACGTCCGCCATCTGGTCAAAGGCCGTCGCCAGCTCGCGCAGCTCTTCCGGCGCGCGCACCGGACCGACTCGTGCGGTCCGCACGCCCGCCCCCATCGCCCTGGTCACCGAGATGATGTGCCTGACCGGCCGGGTCAGCCGCCGCGCGACGGCGAGCCCGGTCAGCAGTGCGAGCAGCGCGGCCACCCCGGCGGCAGCCACGATCGCCCAGATCAGAGCCGACTGCAGGGCGCTGTCGGCACCGGACAGGCGCTCGCCGGTGAAGCGAACGGTGACCTCGCCCACCGGCCGTCCGTCCCCGAAGACTGGCGCCTGGTACTGCGGCCGGCCGGCGGACGAGGCAAAGCCGGGAGAGATCTCCACGACCCGGCCGACGTCGTCGGTGATCCGCACTTCGGAGCCGGTGTCGGCCGCCAGGTCCAGCGCCGCCGACAGGTCGGCGCCGGCCCAGCGGTCACGGCGTTCCCAGCCTGCGGCCGCCGCTCCGGCGATCCCGTTCGTGAGCTCGGTCCGCTGGTTGTGCACGAGGGTGGAGACATCGTCCGAGGCGAAAATGACGGTCAGGACGGCCAGCAAGGCGACGGCCGCCAGCGCCACGCCCAGAAACGAGACGGCCAGCCGGGTCCGCAGCGTGTCCGCCACGGCGCGGCGGGCCGGCCGGATATCGGCCGGGTCAGTCATCGCGGGCCAGGCCCAGCCGGTAGCCGCCGCCGAGCACGGTCGTGACGATCTCGGGGTTCCCGGCGTCCTGCTCGATCTTGCGCCTCAGGTTCTTCACGTGCGAGTCAATAATGCGCTCATAACCGTCGAATTCGTACCCGCGAACCCGATTGATCAGCTCGAAGCGGGAGTAGACCCGGCCAGGAACGCTCGCCAGCGTGACCAGGACGCCCCACTCGGTCGGGGTGAGGTCGATGTCCTCGCCCCGCACGGTCGCCACGTGCCTGGACTCGTCGATGAGCAGCGCGCCACCGCCGTAGCTCGCGGGCTCGGCGGTCGCGGACTGGCCGCCTCGCCGAAGGATCGCCTGGACCCGTAGCACGACCTCGCGAGGGCTGAAGGGCTTGGTGACGTAGTCGTCGGCGCCTGCCTCCAGGCCGGCGACGCGGTCCTCCTCGCTGCTGCGGGCGGTGAGCATGAGGATGGGCGTGCTGCTGGTCGCGCGCAGCTCGCGGGCCACCGTCTCGCCGCCGAGATCAGGCAGGCCGAGGTCAAGGACCAGCAGGTCAGGCTCGGCCGTGGTGGCCAGGCTCAGCGCCTCGGCCCCGGAACCGGTCGACAGCACCGAGAAACCGGCCTGCTCAAGATAGGACCGCAGCAGGTCGCGGAGCTTGGTCTCGTCTTCTACCAGCAGGATCGTCGCCGCCATAGTCTCTAACCGTAACTACCCGGCTACCGTGCGTCCGCAGGCATCCCGCCACCGGTAACTGGCACAAATCCGACTACTCTTCTGCCATGACGCAGACTCCCGAGGACCAGAAGCCAGCATCAGGCGCCCAGCAAGCAGACGCAGAAGCGACCGAAGAGAAGGACGCGGCCAAGGCCGCCGAGCCCGCCGATGACCTGGTGACTACGCATCATTCGATCACCATCGACGGCGCCGAGCTGGCCTACACGGTCACTACCGGCCGGATGGTCCTGCGGCTCGAGGGTCACACGGACGACAAGTTCGACGGCCAGAAGGCCAGGGCCGAGGTGTTCGTCACCGCCTACACCGTCGACTCCGACGACCCCGGATCCCGGCCGGTCACGTTCGCGTTCAACGGCGGCCCTGGCTCCTCCAGCGTCTGGCTGCACCTCGGACTCCTCGGCCCGCGACGGGTGATCATGGGCGATGCCGGCAACCTGCTGCCGCCGCCTTACGGCCTTGCCGACAACGAGCAGACCCTGCTGCGCCACAGCGACCTGGTCTTCATCGACCCGGTCTCCACCGGCTTCTCCCGGGCGGTCAAGGGCGAGAAGTCCAAGGACTTCCACGGCTACGGCGGCGACATCGAGTCGGTCGGGGAGGTCATCCGGCTCTGGACGACACGCAACGGCCGGTGGATGTCCCCCAAGTACCTGTGCGGCGAGTCCTACGGGACCACACGGGCCTCGGGCCTTTCCCGTTACCTCCAAGAGCGCTACGGCATGTACCTCAACGGGCTCATGCTGGTCTCGGCCGTGCTTGACTTCGGCACGCACGAGTTCGAGGGCGGCAACGAGGACCCGTACGCGCTGTTCCTGCCGACCTACACGGCGGTGGCGCACTATCACGGCAAGCTCGGCGACCGGCCGCTGCGTGAGGTGCTCGATGAGGCCGAGGCCTACGCCGAGCGCGACTATCCGTGGGCGCTGCTGCGCGGCTCGAGGCTCAGCGCGGAAGACCGGGCCGCCGTCGCGAGCCGGCTGGCCGAGCTGACTGGCCTGTCGGCCGACTACCTGGACCGGGTGAACCTGCGCCCTGAGCACGTCCGGTTCCTCACCGAGCTGCTGCGCGACCGGCGCCAGGTCGTCGGCCGGATCGACGGCCGGTTCACCGGCTGGGACACCGACTACGGCCGGGAGCGGTGGTCGTCGGACCCCTCGATCGACGCGATCACCGGCCCCTACACCGCGGCGTTCAACCACTACGTGCGGGCCGAGCTTGGCTACTCCAGCGACCTGCCCTACGAGGTCCTGACCGGCCGGGTTCGCCCGTGGTCGTACAAGGAGTTCGAGAACGCCTACGTGTTCGTGCTGGACAAGCTCGCGGCAGCCATGCGCACCAACCCGCACATGCGGGTCCACGTCGACTGCGGCTATCACGACCTGGCCACGCCCTACTTCGCGGCCGAGCACTCCTTCGCGCACCTGGCGATCCCGGCCGAGCTGTTCGAGAACATCGAGTACACCTACTACGAGGCGGGCCACATGATGTACGTGCACGAGCCCAGCCGGCTGGCCCAGTCGGAGGCGCTGGCCGCGTTCGTGCGGCAGTAATCAGGGACGGGGTCAGATCGGCCATAGACTCGCCAGCGTGAACACCGCGCCGGCCGTCGAGATCGACGGCCTGGTCAAGCGCTACCGGAACGCGACGGCAGTGGCGGGTCTGACCCTGCACGCCGGCCGCGATCAGGTCACTGCGATCCTCGGGCCGAACGGGGCCGGGAAGACGACAACGATCGAGACCTGCGAAGGCTACCGGCGGCCCGACGCCGGAACGGTCCGGGTCCTCGGCCTTGACCCCGTCGCCGACGCGCGCAAGCTGCGGCCGAAGGTCGGCGTCATGCTGCAGGCCGGCGGCGTCCCGACGACCGTCCGCGCCGGGGAGTACCTGCGGGTGATGGCGCGGTTCTACGCCAACCCGCTTGACCCGGCCCTGCTGCTCGAGCGGCTCGGGCTCACCGGCTGCGCGCGCACGGCCTACAAGCAGCTCTCCGGCGGTCAGCAGCAGCGGCTGGCGCTCGCGGCGGCGGTCGTCGGCCGGCCGGAGCTGGTGTTCCTCGACGAGCCCACGGCCGGCCTCGACCCGCAGGCCCGGCACGCGACCTGGGAGCTGATCGAGAGCCTGCGGGCGGCCGGCACGGCTGTGATTCTCGCCACGCATTACATGGAAGAGGCCGAGCGGCTGGCCGACGAGGTCGCGATCATCGACCACGGGCAGCTCGTGGCCAGCGGCTCGCCGGCCGAGCTGACCGGCACGGCGGGGCAGCTGCGGTTCCGCGCTCAGGCCGGGCTTGACCTCGACGGGCTGGTCGCCGCTCTCCCAGTCGGCGCCGCGGCCAAGGAATCGCCGGCCGGTCACTACCTGATCGAGCGGCCGGACGGGATCGACCCGCAGCTGATCGCCGCGGTCACGGCCTGGTGCGCCGACCACGGCGTGCTCGCGGCCGGCCTGCAGATCGAGAGCCGCACCCTGGAAGACGTGTTCCTGGAGCTGACCGGGCGGGAGCTGCGCTCATGACCGAGCTCGCGCGGGACTGGCCGGCGCCCGCGCCCGGCGCGGCGCCGCTGCGGCGGATCATCTGCGCCCAGGCGGCGCTGGAACTGCGGACGCTGGCCCGCAACGGCGAGCAGCTGACACTGACGCTGATCATCCCGGTACTGCTGCTGCTCGCGTTCGGTCACGAGAACCTCGTGAGCATCGGGCCCGGCAGCCGGATCGACTTCATCGTGCCCGGCATCCTGGCGCTCGCGGTCCTGTCGACCGCCTTCACCGGCCTCGCCATCGGCACTGGTTTCGAGCGGCGGTACGGCGTGCTCAAGCGCCTCGGCGCCTCGCCGCTGTCACGGGCGGGGCTGATCGGCGCCAAGACTCTCGCCGTGCTCGCCGTGGAGGTGATCCAGGCCGTGATCATCCTCGCCGTCGGGGCCCTGCTCGGCTGGTCACCCGACGCCAGCGGCGCCGCGGTCATCTGGGTGCCGCTGCTGCTCATAACGGGAACGGCTGCCTTCGGCGGGCTGGCGTTGCTCATGGCGGGCACGCTCCGGGCGGAAGCGACGCTCGCCGGGGCCAATCTGCTCTACGTGATCATGGGGTTCGGGCTGGGCGGGATGCTGTTCCCGCTCACCAAGTTCCCCGCCGCGGTGCAGCCGGTGCTGAAGGCGCTGCCCGGCGGGGCGCTGTCGGACGGCCTGCGCTCGGTGCTCGCGCACTCGGGCGGCGTGCCCGGCCGGGACCTGCTCGTCCTGTGCCTGTGGGCGGTGGCCGCGATCGCCGTGGCGGCCCGCACGTTCCGGTGGGAGTAGCGGTCAGTCCGCCAGAATCAACGCGGTCACGGCCAGGGCTGCTGACGGCCGCGCCTCCCTCCGTGCTTGTCTTCGCCGGCATCATCTCGGTCCAGGTGGGCGCGGGCCTCGCCGGGCGGATGTTCAGCCAGGTCGGCCCGGCCGGCGCGACCGGCCTGCGGCTGTGGTGGTCGGCGCTGATCATGGCGCTGCTGGGCGGCCGGGCGGTCGCTGGTGTCCTGCGCGGCATGCTCGCCGACCGCGCCTGGCGCGACCTGGCGGTCGCGGTCACATTCGGCATCGTCCTCGGCGCCATGAACTACTCGATCTACCAGTCGTTCGCCCGGATCCCGCTCGGCGTCGCCGTCACGATCGAGTTCCTCGGCCCGCTCGCGGTCGCCGTCGGATCCTCGCGCAAGCTGCTCGACGTGCTCTGGGTCATCCTGGCGGCGGCCGGGGTGCTGCTCCTGACGCAGGGCGGCACCAGCCCGGCCCGCAGTGCTGGCCATCTCGGCGGCATCGCCGGCCTGAGCATACAGACGACCGGCATCGCCTTCGGCCTGCTGGCCGCCACCTGCTGGGCGGCCTATATCCTCCTCAGCCGGGCCACCGGCCGCCGGTTCAGCGGCTCGTCGGGCCTGGTCATCGCGATGATCGTCGCGGCGATCGTGGTGACCTGGCCGTCGGCCGCCAGCGGCGGCACGGCGCTGCTGCACCCCGCGGTCATCGCCGAGGGCCTGGCCATCGGACTGCTCTCATCGGTGATCCCGTACCGGTTCGAACTCGAGGCTCTGCGCCGCGTTCCGGCGGGCCTCTTCGGCATCTGGATGAGCCTGGAGCCCGCGGTCGCCGCGCTCGTGGGCGTCGTCCTGCTGAGCGAGTCCCTGGCGGCCAGGGAGTGGCTGGCCATCGCCCTGGTGATCGTCGCGTGCGCCGGCGCGTCCCGCCGCCCGTCGACCGCGCAGGCCGGCGAGCACATGCCCGCGGAGTCTCAGCCCGGCGGCGAGGAGCCGCAGCCCGCCCGGCCGCTCCCGCCGCCGCCCGCCGGGTAACGACGAGCCCAGTTTTCCTACAACACGTAGCAGGCCGGTTCCGGCCTGCCCGCTCTGCCTCCTAACATGGGATCCGTGTCAGCCCCGCTCGCCGCTCCCCGTTCGCCCGCACGCTGGCCGCGGGCGCTGTCGGCGGCGCTGCTGGCACCATCGCCGGCGGTCATGCGCCGGTGGGCCATGGCCGGCGTCATTACCTCGGTCCTGATCATCCTGACCGGCGCGGCGGTCCGGCTCAGCCAGTCCGGCCTTGGCTGCCCTGACTGGCCCAACTGCACGGCGCACAGCATCGCCGCCGCCGGGACCACCGGGGACCCGCTCATCCACCGCTGGATCGAGTTCGGCAACCGGCTGGTGACCGCGGCGATCTTCGTCGTCGCCATCGGCGTCTTCATCGCCGCGTGGCGGTTCCGCCCGGCCCACGGTCAGCGGCGCCGCGACCTGCTCTGGCTGGCCGCCGCCCAGCCAGGCGCGATCGTCCTTCAGGCCCTGCTCGGCGGACTGGTCGTGCTCACCAAGCTGAACCCGGCGCTGGTCTCGCTGCACTTCCTCGCCTCGGTGGCGCTGGTCGCCGGCACCGTTGCGCTCTACGTGCGCTGCCAGGAGGGCACGGGGCCGGCGCGGTTCGCAGTGCCCAGGCTCGTCTGGCTCTGCGCTCTCGGCGTGGTCGCGGCGGTCGCGCTGATGATGACGGCAGGCACCGTGGTGACCGGCACGGGACCGCTGGCCGGCGCGGCCGATGTGGCCAGGTACCACCTGCCGCTCGAGGGGGTTACGCAGCTTCACGCCGACATCGGCTGGCTGCTTGCCGGCCTCATGGCCGGGCTGATCGTGGGCCTGCGGCTCTGCCACGCGCCGCCGCGGGCTGTCCGGCTCGGCTGGCTGCTCGCGGGACTGATCGGGCTTCAGGGCGTCATCGGCTACACGCAATACTTCTCCGGCCTGCCAGCCGGCCTGGTCTGGACGCACGTGGCCGGCTCGGTGGCGATCTGGGTCACCGCACTGCTACTGCCCTACGCGCTGCGCGATCGCGGCTCGGTGGCCGACGACCCGGGCGCCGCGCCCGCGAGCGAGCGTCTCAGCGAGGCTGCCGCCGCCGTCGACTGAGCGGAATTTTCCGCCCTTGGAGACAAAGTAGCCGTCGCGATAGCTTTGTCAGCCATGGCGACAGCAACCGTGAACGGCATCACCTTCTCCTATACCGACAGCGGCGGCGACGGACCCGCCGTTGTCTTCAGCCACGGCTACCTGATGGATGCGGAGATGTTCGGGCCGCAGGTTGCGGCGCTGGCCCCGGAGTTCCGCGTCATTACCTGGAATGAACGCGGCTTCGGCGGCACCCTCACCGGCGGACCGTTCACCTACTGGGACTCCGCCCAGGACGTGCTCGGGCTGCTGGACCACCTCGGAATCGAGCGGGCCGTGCTCGCGGGAATGTCCCAGGGCGGGTTCATCAGCCTGCGTGCCGCGCTCCTGGCTCCCGCTCGCGTGCGGGCGCTGGTGCTGATCGACAGCCAGGCCGGGCTGGAGGACCCCGGCACGGTGCCCGCTTACGAGCAGATGGAAGAAATCTGGATGGAGCAGGGACCCGTTCCCGTCCAGGACGTCGTGGCCGCGATCATCCTCGGCGCACCGGGGACCGTCGACTACGAGCCGTGGTTCGCCAAGTGGGCCGTCTGGGACCGCAACGAGCTGCGCGTCGCCTTCCGCTGTCTGCTTGACCGTGACGACATCACCGACCGGCTCGGCGAGATCAGCTGCCCGACGCTCATCGTGCACGGCACTGCGGACGCGGCGATCCCGATGGAGCGCGCCGAGATCGTGCGGGCCGGCCTCGCCGGGCCGGTCACGCTGGCCGAGATTGCGGACGGATCGCACGCTTCCAACCTCAGCCATCCAGATCCGGTTAATGCCGCCATCCTCGACTTTCTCCGCCAACTGGATGCCTAATCAGGACGCACGGGCGCAGGCGAGGCGGCCCGGCCGTGGGTAGATGACGGCCGCGCTCGAACTCCGCGGCCACCGCCGGGCGCGCGCCGAAGTCATTTGTTAACCCGCATGCGGCAAGCTTGGGCCGCGGGCGCCGGGGATAGGGTCGTCCCGTAACGGCGTCTGCGGCGAGAGGGGCTTGAGCAGCGGTGAGCGGCGACAGCACGTTTGAATGGTCGGCAACGGACGCGCGCACAGTGGATCTCATCCGCGTCCTCGCGATGGATGCGGTCGAGCAGGCAGGCTCGGGTCACCCGGGCACGGCGATGAGCCTGGCTCCCGCCGCGTACCTGCTCTTCCAGCGGATATTGCGGCATGACCCCGCAGACGCGGACTGGCTGGGTCGCGACCGCTTCGTGCTGTCCTGCGGGCACTCGAGCCTGACGCTGTACATCCAGCTCTACCTGTCCGGCTACGGGATGCAGCTCGATGACCTGCGTGCCTACCGCACCTGGGGCAGCATCACCCCCGGTCACCCCGAGCATCTGCTCACCCGCGGCGTGGAGACCACGACCGGCCCGCTCGGGCAGGGCATCTCCAATGCCGTCGGCATGGCGATGGCGGCGCGGCGCGAGCGCGGCCTGCTTGACCCGGACGCGCCGGCCGGCACGAGCCCGTTTGACCACCACATCTACGCGTTCATGTCGGACGGCGACATCGAGGAAGGCATCAGTCACGAAGTGTCCTCGATCGCCGCGCACCAGCAGCTCGGCAACCTCGTCGTGCTGTATGACGACAACCGGATCTCGATCGAGGACGACACCAACATCGCGAAGTCCGAGGACGTCGCCGCGCGCTACGAGGCGTACGGCTGGCACGTGCAGCGGGTCAGCTGGGTCAAGGCCGAGGGCTATCACGAGGACGTGCGCGCGCTCAACGACGCGCTGCTGACGGCGCGGGCGAATACCACGCAGCCGTCGCTGATCGTGCTGCGCACGATCATCGCCTGGCCGGCGCCGGACGCGCAGAACACGGGCGCAGCGCACGGTGCCGCGCTCGGCGCGGACGAGGTCGCCAAGACCAAGCAGATCCTCGGCTTCGACCCGGCGGTGTCGTTCCCGGCCGAGGACGAGGCCGTGGCCCATGCGCGCGAGGTCGGCGACCGGGGCAAGCAGGCGCACGCCGCCTGGGACGAGCAGTTCGTAGCCTGGGCGGCCGCCCACCCGGAGCAGAAGGCGCTGCTCGACCGGCTGGCCGCCAGGGAGCTGCCCGGCGGCTGGACCGACGCGCTGCCGCAGTTCCCGGCCGACCCCAAGGGCATGGCCACCAGGAAGGCCTCCGGCGCGATCCTGAACGCGCTTGCGCCCGTGCTGCCCGAGCTGTGGGGCGGCTCGGCCGACCTGGCCGGGAGCACCGACACCACGATGAAGGGCGAGCCGTCGTTCATCCCCGACATTCACCAGACCGCGATGTTCCCGGGCAATCCGTTCGGGCGGACACTGCACTTCGGCATTCGCGAGCACGGGATGGGCGGCATCTGCAACGGCATCGCGCTGCACGGCCTGACCCGGCCCTACGGCGGCACGTTCTTCGTCTTCAGCGACTACATGCGGCCCTCCGTACGGCTGGCCGCGCTCATGCGGCTGCCGGTGACCTTCGTCTGGACGCACGACTCGATCGGCCTCGGCGAGGACGGCCCGACGCACCAGCCGGTCGAGCACCTATGGGCGGTGCGCGCGATCCCCGGCCTCGACGTGGTGCGGCCGGGCGACGCGAACGAGACCACGGTCGCCTGGCGGACGATTCTCGAACGTCACCACCAGCCCGCGGGGTTGTGCCTGAGCCGGCAGAACCTGCCCGTGCTCGACCGCGCCAGCGGAGCACTCGCGAGCGCGGAGGGCACCGCCCGCGGCGGGTACGTGCTGGCCGAGGCAGCGGGCGGGTCGCCGAAGGTCATCGTCATCGCCACCGGCAGCGAGGTCCAGCTGGCGCTGCAGGCCCGCGATCAGCTCGAGGCCGAGGACATCCCGACCAGGGTGGTGTCGATGCCGTGCGTCGAGTGGTTCGAGGAGCAGGACGCCGAGTACCGGACGCAGGTCCTGCCGGGCGCCGTGCGCGCCAGGGTAAGCGTCGAGGCCGGGATCGCGCTCGGCTGGCACAAGTACGTCGGCGACGCCGGCGTCAGCGTGAGCCTGGAACATTACGGCGAGTCGGCTGACTATAAGACTCTGTACGACGAGTTCGGGATCACAGCGGACGCGGTCGCGGCGGCCGCACGGGACAGCCTGGCCACAGCCGAGTCGGCCGGCTAGGACGCGGTAGGCACCACAGGGCGAGGAGCGAATGTCATGACTTCCGAAAACACGCTGGCTGAGCTGGCCGATCTCGGCGTAGCCATCTGGCTCGACGACATCAGCAGGGATCGCCTGACGACTGGCAATCTCGCCGGGCTCGTCCGGGACATGCACGTCAGCGGCGTCACCTCGAATCCGACGATCTTCGCCAAGGCGGTGTCGTCGGGCTCGGCCTACAACGAGCAGATCGCCGACCTTGCCCTGCGCGGCGTCAGCGTGGACGAGGCGGTGCGCGCGCTCACCACCTACGACATCCGCTGGGCCTGCGACGTGCTCAGGCCGGTGTACGACCAGACCGACGGCCTCAACGGGCGCGTGTCGATCGAGGTCGACCCGCGGCTTGCCGCCGAAACCGAGAAGACCATCGCCGAGGCGCGCGCGCTGTGGTGGCAGGTCGACCGGCCGAACCTGTTCATCAAGATCCCCGCGACGAAGCAAGGGCTGCCCGCGATCACCCAGTGCCTGTCGGAAGGGATCAGCGTCAACGTCACGCTGATCTTCTCGCTGCAGCGCTACGCGGAGGTCGTCGACGCGTTCATGGCCGGGCTCGAGCAGGCCGTCGGCCGGGACATCAGCGGCATCGCGTCGGTCGCGTCCTTCTTCGTCAGCCGGGTGGACACCGAGGTTGACGAGCGCCTGGACAAGATCGGCACGCCCGAGGCGCACGAGCTGCGCGGCAAGGCCGCGCTCGCCAACGCCCGCCTGGCCTACGAGCTGTTCGAGCAGAAGTCGGCCACCGACCGCTGGGAGGCGCTGAAGGTACGCGGCGCGCGCCCGCAGCGCCCGCTGTGGGCCTCGACCAGCGTCAAGGACCCGTCGTTCGCCGACACCATGTACGTGACCGAGCTGGCCGCGCCCGGCACGGTGAACACGATGCCGGAGGCGACGCTGCACGCCACCGAAGCGCACGGCGTGCTGCACGGCGATGCGATCTCCGGCACTTACGAGCAGTCCCGCCGGGTCTTCGCGGAGCTTGAGAAACTCGGCATCAGCTACGACGACGTGGTCAAGGTGCTCGAGGATCAGGGCGTGCAGAAGTTCGCCGCATCGTGGACGGAGATGGCGGACACGGTCAGGAATGAGATGGCCTCGAGCGGAAGCAAGGCATGATTCCGAATCTGCTGCGCGACCCGCGTGACAGGCGAATCCCCCGGCTGGCCGGCCCGTGCGTGCTCGTGCTGTTCGGCGTCACGGGCGACCTGGCCAGCAAGAAACTGCTCCCGGCCATCTATGACCTCGCCAACCGCGGGCTGCTGCCGCCGGGTTTCTCGCTCGTCGGCTTCGCCCGCCGGAACTGGGACGACTCCGACTTCGCGCAGGTCACCCACGATGCGGTGAAGGCGCACGCGCGCACGCCGTTCCGCGAGGCGGTCTGGCAGCAACTGTCGGAGGGCATCCGGTTCGTGCAGGGCGAGTTCGACGACGACGACGCGTTCGACCGGCTCGCGGGCACGGTGGCCGAGCTGGATGCCGAGCGCGGCACCGGCGGCAATTACGCCTTCTACCTGTCCGTCCCGCCGAACGCGTTCCCGGTCGTGGTGTCCCAGCTCAAGCGCTCGGGCCTGTCCAGCGCGCCGGAGAGCCCGGACGGCAAGCGGCAGCCCTGGCGGCGGGTGGTGATCGAGAAGCCGTTCGGGCACGACCTGGCCAGCGCCCAGGAGCTCAACGCGATGCTCGACGCGGTGTTCCCGTCGTCGGCCGTCTTCCGGATCGACCACTACCTCGGCAAGGAGACCGTCCAGAACCTCCTCGCCATGCGGTTCTCGAACACGCTGTTCGAGCCGATCTGGAACCGGAGCTACGTCGATCACGTCCAGATCACCATGGCCGAGGACATCGGCATCGGCGGACGGGCCGGCTACTACGACGGCATCGGCGCGGCCAGGGATGTCATCCAGAACCACCTGCTGCAGTTGGTCGCTCTGACCGCGATGGAGGAGCCGCTGTCGTTCTCGGCCGAGTCGCTGCGGTCCGAGAAGGAGAAGGTGCTGGCGGCGGTGCAGATCCCGGAAGACATTGGCGCCGACACCGCCCGCGGCCAGTACTCGGCCGGCTGGCAGGGCGGCGTCGCGGTGCGCGGGTACCTGCAGGAGGACGGCATCCCCGCCGACTCGGTCACCGAGACCTACGCGGCCCTGCGGCTGACCATCGACAACCGAAGATGGGCCGGGGTTCCGTTTTACCTGCGGACGGGCAAGCGCCTGCCGACCAGGATGACCGAGATCGCGGTGATGTTCCAGCGGGCACCGCATCTTCCGTTCGCGAAGACCGACACCGCCGAGCTGGGCCAGAACGCGCTCGTCATCAGGGTGCAGCCGGACGAGGGCGTGACCTTGCGGTTCGGCTCCAAGGTGCCGGGCTCGGCGATGGAGGTCCGCGACGTCAACATGGACTTCGCCTACGGCGAGTCGTTCACCGAGTCCAGCCCCGAGGCCTACGAGCGGCTGCTGCTCGACGTGCTCATCGGCGATCCACCACTGTTCCCGCGGCAGGAAGAGGTCGAGCTGTCCTGGCGGATCCTGGATCCGATCGAGGAGTACTGGGCCGAGCACGACAAGCCCGAGCAGTATCCGGCGGGAACGGACGGCCCGGCCGGCGCGGACCGGCTTCTCGCCCGCGACGGGCGGGCCTGGCGCCGGCTGTAACACGAAAGGGATTCCGGCGAGATGCTGACCGACCTGACCGATACGACGACTGCCGACATCAGGGCCGCGCTGACCAGAGCGCGGGATCAGATGGGCGGGCCCGCAACCGGCGTGGTGCTCAACCTGATCATCATGACCGACGAGTCTGGCCAGCATGACGCAGTGCGGGCGGCGAGCCAGGCCGGGCGGGAGCACCCGTGCCGGGTGCTCGCCGTGATCGCCAGGGAGGCGCGCGCGCCGTCCCGGCTCGACGCCGAGATCAGGTCGGGCGACGGGATGCCGGGCCAGACGGTGCTGCTGCGGCTGTACGGCCCGATGAGCGAGCACGCCGACTCGGTCATCATGCCGCTGCTGGTCCCGGACACGCCCGTGGTCACGTGGTGGCACGGGCTGCTGCCGGCCGCCCCGGCCCGGCAGCCGCTCGGCGTGCTCGCGCAGCGCCGGGTCACCGACGCGGCCAGCGCCCGGACGCCCGCCGAGGCCCTGGCGGTCCTGGCCGCCGGCTACCAGCCCGGCGATACCGACTTCAGCTGGACCAGGGCCACGCCGTGGCGATCGCTGATCGCGGCGATCATGGACTCCGAGCCGGGGCCGATCACGGGCGGCGTGGTCTGCGCTGAGGAGCAGAACCCGACCGCCGACTTGCTGGCCGCCTGGCTCGGCAGCCGCCTGGACGTGGAGTTCCTGCGCGAGGACTCCGGCGGCCCGGGCATCACCGAGGTCAGGATGACCACGCCCGATGGTGACATCGTCGTGCACCGGCCGGACGGCCGCGTCGCGACCCTGACCCGGCCCGGCCAGCCTGACCGGCACGTGGCCCTGCAGCGACGCGAGCGGGCCGACCTGCTGGCCGAGGAACTGCGCCGGCTTGACCCGGACGAGATCTACGGCGAGTCGCTGGCCGCGATCGCGGAGCTGCGCACCGTCTGACGAGTCCCCGGGCAATTGCCCGCTGCTGTCCGCCTTCCCGCTGAAATCGGCGGGTTAGGATCACGTCGTGCCTCCGAATTCCGACGCGGCGGAATCCAGCGATCACATCGTCATTTGCGGCGCCAACGCCCTCGCGTCCAGAATGGCCGAGGAACTCACGGCCAGGTACGGACTAGCCGTTACCGCGATCGTGCCGTCCGCGGAGGGCAGCCACGCCGCGCGAATGGCCACGATGCCCGGAGTCCGGGTCCTCGTGCACGCCGAGCTGGATGCCGACGCGTTCCTGGCGGCGGGGCTGCCGGAGGCGCGCGGACTGGCCTTCCTGGAGCAGAACGACCTCGGCAACTTCCACGCCGCGTTGCGCGCCCAGGAACTCGCGGCGCATATCCGGCTGGTCATCGCGATCTTCAACGGCGGGCTCGGCGAGAAGATACGCGCTTTCTTCGCCGACTGCGCGGTGCTGTCGCAGTCGCAGATGGCCGCTCCGTCGCTGGTCGCGGCGGCGCTCGGCGAGCCCGCCCCGAGCCACGTCCGGATGGCGGGCCGTACCATGTACGTCGCGCGCCGCGAGGATGTCGGCGCCGACCACATCATCTGCGGGCTCGCGCCGAGCATCGAGGCCGAGGCGCCGGACCTCGTGCCGTCCGGCGATCCGTCCGCCGGCCTGGTGCTCGCGGTCGCGGACGGCACCCCTCGCAACCCGCTGTCGCGGCAGCGCCGACGCCGACTGACCGCTCCGATCCGCCTGGTCCGCAGGCTGCTGTGGAGCAGGCTCGGGATGGTGTTCGCCGGGCTGGCAGGCGTGCTTGTCGTCGGCTTCCTGCTGCTGGCGCTCGCCGTCCGCTACTCGCTCATGAACGCGCTGTACCTGACGTTCCTCGACGCCGCCGGAACGGCGGTGACCAGCACCCACCTCCACGCGCCGGAGAAATGGGCGCAGTTCCTGCTGACCTTCGACGGCATGGCGTTCCTCCCCGTGGTCACCGCGGCCATTGTCAGCGCCAGGCTGCCGGGAGCTGCCCGCGAGACCGGGCGGCCGCTGTCGGGTCACGTGATCGTCGCCGGGCTCGGCAACGTCGGCACCAGGATCCTCGGCCAGCTGCATGACCTCGGCATCGACGTCGTCGGGGTCGACAAGAACCCGGACGCGGCCGGCACGCCGCTTGCCCGGCGCCTCGGGATCCACGTCGTCATCGGCGAGACGCACAAGGAGGAAACGCTGCGCTCGGCGGGCATCGCTACGTGCCAGGCCATCGTGTCGGTCACCGACAGCGACATCGCCAACCTCGAGACCGCGCTCAATGCTCGGGCGCTGGCCGCCACGCCCCGCATTGTTGTGCGCCTGTACGACGACGATCTGGCCGCGCGGGTCCAGCGCACGATCAGCGGCACTGTGTCCAGGTCGACCTCCTATCTGGCCGCGCCCGCGTTCGCCGCCGCGGTGCTTGACCACCAGGTACTGCGGACGATCGCGGTCGGCCGCCACGTGCTGCTGCTCTCCGAGGTGGTCGCGAGCAGCGTGCCGGGGCTGGCTGGCGAGCGCCTCGCGGCGGTGCACCGGCCGGGGACGCTGCGCGTGATCGCGCTGCGCCGCGCCGACGCGTCGTCGGCCGACTGGTCCCCCGCGCCTGAATACCGGCTCCGCCCAGGTGACCGGCTGGTTGTCCTGGCAACTCGGGCGGGTTTGTCGGGACTGCTGACCAGCGGTGCCGCCTGACCCCGACACGGTCCGGCACTCCTGGCATTTGACCCTCTAGGCCAGAAAATGGGTCTCCCGAAAACCCCGAACCAGCGTTACGCTCAGGGCAGATCTTCCACTTGGTTCCTGTGAGCCAATTGTGAAGACCGGGAGGTCAGCGATTGGCCATGCTCGTGTCGGTATATACGCGATTCGGCACTATTACTGCCCGGCGACTGCGGTTTGCGCCCGGCAGTGAGACCGGCATGGCCGCAGAAATCGCTGTCCGTACACCATCCATCACGCCTGCCTTGCCCTCGCAGCGTGCTAGAGGCCGGCAGGCAAGCCCCTCAGGAGGAATCAGTTGAGCACCACAGATGATGCTCCCGCAGTTGTTGCTCAGGGCACTGGCATAGCCGACCCTGCGCCGCTCGGGCTGGCAGCGTTCGCGCTGACTACGTTCCTGCTGTCCGCTGCCAACGCCGGGTGGATGAAGTCGGCTACTGGTGACAGCTGGCTGGGTTACGCCTTCGCCTACGGCGGACTCTGCCAGCTCCTGGCAGGCATGTGGGAGTTCCGCAATAGGAACGTCTTCGGAGCGACGGCGTTCTCCAGTTACGGCGGATTCTGGATCGGCCTCGGCCTGTGGGCCAAGCTGGTCGCACCGACTGCGACCGGCCTTACGGGCGTCAGAGACCTGGGCTGGATTCTGCTCGCATTCGCCATCTTCAACACGTACATGCTGATCATCAGCACCCAGCTCAACTACGCGGTCTTCGCGGTCTTCCTGACCCTGGAGATCACCGAGATCGTCCTGTTCATCGGGTTCTTCACGACCAAGACCGGGACCGGCGGAGCGATTCAGGTCGGTGGCGTCATCGGCGTCATCACCGCCGTCGTGGCCTGGTACACGTCCGCGGCGGGCGTGATGAACGGCATCAAGGGCCGGGCGGTCGTGCCCGTCGGCAAGCCGCTCTTCGATCTGTAAAGGATTCGGCAAGAGCTCGCAGGAGGATCATCGCGGGAGCCCGGGGTCGCAAGGCCCCGGGCTCGCCCATGTTCCTGGCCCGGTAGCTTATGCGGGTGGACCTGCAAGAGCGGCGCCAGCTCGACATGGCGGCACAGATGCGGCGGGTCCGGGCGAAGACCCGCCCGTGGCGGGCCATCATCTCGCTCGTGATCGCCGTCGCCGGGGCGACTGCCGCCGAAGTATGGGGCGTGAAGGGCTGGGCGGCAGTCAAGGGCGACGGTCATCAAACCCAGTCGATCATCTTCATAGCCGGATCAACTGTCTTCCTGCTGTTCGGCCTCGCGGCCGCCGTCGGGCTCTCGGGCCGGCTCCGCTCGGTTCTCCAGCCCCTCATCGGCCAGGCCCACGCGGGCGTCGTCCGCTACGTCCTCCTGCTCGTCGGGGTCTTCACGATCTTGCTGATCACGCTCCTGATCGGGCGGATCTCGGTCAGCCAGCTACTGGTCGGTGGCGCGGTCACCGGCGTGCTGCTCGGCATCGCCGCGCAGCAGTCGCTGGCGAACCTCTTCGCCGGCCTGGTCCTGCTCTTCGCCCGGCCCTTCCGCGTGGGCGACCATGTCCGCTTCCGGTCGGGGACGCTGTCGGGGCAGATCGAGGGAATCGTGACCGACGTCAGCCTCACGTACGTGCGGCTGGAAACCGAGGACGGCCGCGTCCTGATCCCAAACTCCCAGGCCCTGGCCGCAGCGGTGCTGCTCATCCCCGGTCCGGCAGCCGAGAGCAGCGCTCCGGCCGACAGCGGCGTCCCTCCGGCCTCGGTGGTTTGAGGCACGGTGGTTTGAAGCACGGTGGTTTGAGGCACGTACGCACGACGGCCGGCGCCCAGTCAGGAGCCGGCCGTCAATGCTGGACGATCAGCTAGTGATTAGCCTCGTACTTCGCGATGACGTTCGCCGGGATCCGGCCGCGATCGCTGACCTCCATGCCGCTTCGCTTCGCCCAAGCCCGGATATCGGCACTGCGCTGACGGTGCGCGGTGGTGCGGCGCTTGGGCCGTCCGGTCCTGCCGGTCACCTTGCGCGCCTTCTCCGCGAACTTCTGCAGCACCTCGTCGAACTTCTGGCTATGCCTCTCGCATAGGTCGATCTCATAATCCCGGCCATCGAGGCTGAACGCGCGCGTCATGTGCTCGCCGTCGGGAATCTCTTTTGAGTCGTAGTCACAGGCGAACGTGACAGAGATCTTCTGAGCCACTTCGTTTCCCCCTTCCCCCGCCGCGACTGTATTCCCCCCTCCATCAACCATGTAACGGCGAAGGGGCTACTTCTTCCGGGCGAGTTAACCGCACCCACCAATCACGCTACCAGCATGTTCACGTAACTCGCGCCTCTGACTGTCGGTCAAGAGTCTTCGCGAGGGCCTAGTAATTGGCGCCCCGCGCCGATACGCAGAATACTGCGCTCGGAGATGTTTCTAACGCCGGGCGCCGGGGCTTCGAATCGCCTGGCGGGCTAACAATCGGCAGGAGCCGATCAGGAGGATCGCGCCGCGCCGGGACTTATCTCCCGTACCAGTCGGACGAATACGGCCGGTCCTGCTCATCGGGCGGTCCGTCCGGCGGGTCAGCTAAGCGATAGCGCGGATCGTCGGAATATCCGGCGGGCGCCCATGAGGGGTCCTGATAATCCTCGGACCCGGATCGGCCGCCGGACTCCTCGTCCCGATAGGCGGCGCGGCGCTGCCCAGTTGGCATCTCCGCGGCGCGGGCCGGAATGTCATTCACATATTCACCGGCCGTGGTCCGCACATAGGGCGGAACAAAGCGCTCGCCGTAGGCGTCCGGCGCCGCGGCCCCGGCCTCATCCTCGGCCAGCCCCGGCCGCCCCTCTGATCGGGGTCCCGGATAGGTGCCGTCGCCGAAATCGTCGCGCCCGTAGGGGTTGTCGTGACCATAGGGGCCGTCTTGCGGGCCATAGGCACCGTCGGCGGGTCCATAGGCGGTGTCTGGACGGCCATAGGCCCCATCAGCCGGGTAGGCCCGGTCCTCGCCGTAGCCTGCCGGGTCACCGTAGGCCGGCGCCTCGCCGTAACTCCGCTCCTGGTCGTAGCCGGGCTCTCGGCCGTAACCGCGATCGAGCTCGTAGCCGGGCTCTCGGCCGTACCCGGAGTCCGGTGCGTAGCCCGGCTCGTCGCGGTAGCCCCGTTCCCGGCCGTAAGAGCTCTCCTGGCCGCCGCTGGGGTCGAGGTCAGGACCGCGGCCCGCCTCGCGCCCGTAGCCGATCTCATCGCCGTACGCGTGGTTCTGGCCCCGGCCAGTCTCAGACGGCCCGTACGCGTCGCTTCGAGCCCGCCGCGAGGCGGGGTCGGGCGCGTCCGCCTGGCGGTCCTCCCGGTCGCGGCGAGAGTCTCGCGTCCCCTTCGGCCCATCGAAGGGGACGCTGGCCGCCACGGTCTCGGAAAGATCGTCGCGCCCGTAGCCGGAGCGGGGCTCCTCGGCGTACGGGCCGTCCGCGTCCGGCTGCATGACGGCGCCGGTGCGGAAGTCACGATGTCCGGAATGGCCAGTATCGGAGCCGCCCCAGTCCGGCTGCTCGGCGGAGCGGCTGCGGCCCCTTCCCTGCGGGCCGTGCTCCAGAATTTCGATCATTCTGGGCAGATCCTCGATGGGCAGCCGAAAAGTTCCCGTGCACCGGCCGCCTTGCCAGATGCTGAATACGGCCACGCCGGTGTCGGCGTACCAGCTCAGCCGCATGCTCCGGGAACTGCCCCTGACGTCGAAAAAGACCTCACCGAGACGAGGCAGCGGTGCTGCGTCGGACGCGGACATGAGGCTATGGTGAACCCGAACCACGGGCTCTGTCCAGTTAATGATCACTTAGTGTGACCCGCACCGCGGCCCGCATAGGTACATATTCGCGATCCCGGCTGCGCAGCAACGGCCGCAAGTGGCATGATTGTGCGGCGGTCCGCGCGCTCGGGCTGGCAGCCGATACCTTGGTCGCGGCCGTGCAGGAGTCACACCGGGAACATCACGCCGGTGCGGCGCGTTGCATCATGCGACGGGGCAATTTGCCACACACCGCGCGAGAAAGCTTTGCGTCCGGCGCGTGAGCGCTAGATGCCGCTAGCACTGAATGTACCTGCACTGAACGAACTTGTCGCACTGACGAACCGTGACCGCATGCCGATCGCGGTCACCTGGTTGAGGAGAGCTATCCATGTCTGAGGTACGCCGTCAAGCCGCCCTGATGCCACGGCCGAACTGGGGCTGGCAGGATCAGGCTGCGTGCCGGGGGCGTGAGGTTGTCCTGTTTTTCGGGCCCGACGGGGAGCGCCAGCCTGAGCGCGAGATCCGCGAGCGCAAGGCCAAGGCTGTCTGCAACGCCTGCCCGGTGCGCGCGGAGTGCCTGACCTACGCCGTCAGCAGGCCGGAGAAGTACGGCACCTGGGGCGGCCTGAACGAGGATGAGCGCTCGTCCGAGCGCCGTCGGCGCATGCGGCGCGCGAACGCCGCCTGATCCGAGATTGGTCGAAGTCGTTGGTCTGCTCCGGTTGCCGGTCGCAGAAGCACGATGACTGCCCCGGCGGCACCTGGTGTGACTGCCAGCACAAGCCGCCGGCCCAGCCCGCCGAGGCTCGCCTGGGCTGGGTCACGCAGGGCTGACCGAACCCGATCCACGCCAACGTCTGAGTCGCTGGCACGAAGGCCTCGTGCCAGCGACTCAGACGTTTTTGCGTTTCCGGCAGGCGCGGACGCTAAACCGGCCGCCGGCCTCAGCTGATGCCGCAGGCCTGGGCCACGGCGCTCGCCGCCCCCTCGCGGTTGTAGGCGGCGGGCAGGCCCGGCCGCTCGAAGTAGTTCATGTAGACGTCGGCGGCCTCGGTCGGGCTGGTCGCGGCGTTCAGCATCGGGATGTACTGCGCCCACTGCTGGTTGAATGCCAGCAGCGCGGTGAGCTGAGTCTGCAGGTCAGCCTGCGGGTTGCCGGTCACGAACCCGGCCGGGAGCGGCGTCCAGCCGATCAGGCCGCCACCGCCCGTGCCGACCGACTCGGGATTGCCCTGAGACTCCTGGTAGATGTTCCCGGCGATGCCCGCGGCGGCCATCGGCGTGTAGCCGTGGGCGGCCAGGAAAGTCACGATCGGCCCGTAGTTCTCGGGCAGCATCCCGGTCGCGATGGTGCCGGCGCACGCGAACGCCTTGGGGCTCGGGGCGGGGGCGGGGTGGCTCGCGGCCGGGGTAGCGGCCGGCTTGGGCTTCGGAGACGCCGCTCCCGGCTTCGCGGCCGGGCTGGCCTTGGCGGCGGGGCTGGCGGCCGTCTGATGCCGGTCCGCGACGGCGTCGGCATCCTCCGGGGCGTTCCGGGTCAGGGCCTTGCTCAGAAACGTCTTGGCCTCGCCGGTCAGCGGCGGCGGCAGGTAACGAGCGGTCAGTTCCGCGCGCTGAGCGCTGCCCGCGGTGGCCGGGCCAGAGTCAAATGGGCTGAGCTGCCAGGCGCCGACGGCGCCGAGTACTACGAACGCGGGGGCGATGAGGCCCAGCCGCCTGACCGACTTCTGCGCCGTCCACGGCGCGCAATGCCGGCCAGCCTTCCTGATCTTCCTGTTCTTGCGCTGTGCTGCTGGGGATCCTGACCTCACGACCTGCCTTACGCCGGTTCCGCGCCCAGCTACGCAGCGGCAGCGTGCCCGCCTCTCACCGGACCTGACTCGCCGTGCGGGCCGCGGTGAACGGCCGGGCACGGGCAACGGCTGACCAGTCTGCCAGGGCAGAAGCCCTATTTCGGACGTTCAGGCACTGAATGGCTCTTTATGGCTATTGCAGGTACGGAATGGCATGTAATGGCGCTGTGCCTGCTCCAGACGGCCGCCTGCCGGTCGCCCCTCGGTCCGGCGAACTAGGTCAGAACCACCCGAAATGACTAGTTCGAGGGGCTGCCCGCGAGCCAGGCCAGGCGGCGGGCACCTCCGCCCAAAGTCGCGAGAGGGCCACTATGGCTCATAGAGGATCCATAGTGGCCGTCTCGCGACTATCGCGACCGCGACTCCATGGACCCAAGCCCGCGCTGGAATCAGGAGCAGTCGGGCAGGCGTTCAACTCACTGAGGCACCGCGTGCGAGCGGGTCCGTCGTCCTCCCGGCCGGCGGAAGTGCACCCGCCGGATTTAGTAGGTAATACCCGGCGCGATGCCGGGCAGATGAGACTGCCACGCCCAGCCGATCCCGATCCCGATTCACGGCCTGCGGCTTGATCAACGACACCGATACGGAGATTGCTCATGCGTTCGGCGCGTGCTCGTTTCGCCGCCAAAGTAGCCGGGGTGCCGATCCGAATCAGGAAAGGTGCGGCCGTCGCCGTCGCGCTTGCGGTCGCGACCGTCCTCGGCCTGTTCGGCGCCGCGGCAGCGGGCGCGTTCGCGAGCCCGGTGCCTGCCGCTCCGCCTGGTCACGGCGCGCTGTCCGGTACCGGAGCGGAGGCACGCCGCGCCGCCGTCCGCGCCACCCGGCCGGCGTCCCGCGCCCGCGCCAGCACCGCCGCTAGCGCCACCACCTCGTGCACGACGGTCGGGCATATCGGCGACTCGACCTCCGTCGGCATGGTGTCGCCTGAGTACCTGCCCGATCCCGCGCAGCGGCTGGCGGCCCAGTACGCCGCGGTGGGCGTGACGCATCTGCGGGTCGACGCATCCGGCGGCCGCTCGATCGTCGAGGTCATGCCGGATCAGGTCAACGGCTACAACGTCGCGAGGAACTGGGTCGCGGCGGGCTTCCACGGCTGCTGGGTCTTCGCGCTCGGCACCAACGACACGGCGAACGTCGCCGTCGGCTCCAACGTCAGCCGGATGGCCCGGATCCAGGAAATGATGTCCGTCGCGCACGGCGAGCCGGTCCTGTGGGTGAACACCCACACCCTGCTGTCGTCCGGACCCTGGTCGGAAGCGAACATGCAGACCTGGAACAACACCCTCGTGCAGGCCTGCAGGCAGTACCCGAACATGCGCATCTTCAACTGGGCCGGCATGGACCAGCCGAGCTGGCATATTGCCGACGGAATTCATTACACCTCGGCCGGGTATGCCATCCGGGCGGCTGCGATTGCCCACGCGCTCGCGCAGGCGTTCCCGCGCGGCGGACATAGCACAAACTGTGTCGTCGGGTAGTCAATCCACGCCGTGCTTGTTCCAACAATAACTGCGACAATACGTAGTCATTAAATTACACAGGGTAGTTGTCCCCTAGCTCACGTCGCGAGGGGACATCATGCCGAAGCCGATCAAATCCGATCAGCGCTACATGCCGGGGCTCGACGGCCTCCGTGCTATTGCGGTGCTGGCCGTCATCGCATTCCACGAGCAGTTCTCGTGGGCGCCGGGCGGCCTCCTCGGCGTCGGGGTGTTCTTCACCCTCAGCGGCTACCTGATCACCGACCTGCTGCTCGGTCAGTGGCGAGGCAGCGGCCGGCTGCACCTCGCGGACTTCTGGCTGCGCCGGGCCCGGCGGCTCCTGCCGGCCCTGTTCGCCATGCTCGCGATCGTGACGGCCTGGGTCACGATCGCGGACCGCTCGCGCCTGTCCGGCATGCGGGGCCCGGTCGGCGCCGCCGCCACGTACTGGAGCAACTGGTACCTGATCGTGGCGCACTCGTCGTACTTCTCCAGGTTCGCGGCGCCGCAGCCGCTTGATCACCTCTGGTCGCTGGCGGTGGAGGAGCAGTTCTACCTGATCTGGCCGTGGCTGCTCCTGCTCGGCCTGCTGGCCATCCGCCGCCGGCCGGGCGCGGTCGGCTGGCTGGCGCTGCCGACTCTCGTCCTCGCGGCCGGGTCCGCCGTCCTCATGCTGGTCCTGTACCAGCCGGGATTCGATCCCACCAGGGTCTACGAGGGCACGGACACCCGGGCGGCCGGCCTGCTCATCGGCGCGGCCCTGGCGATGGTCTGGCCTAGCTCGAGGGCCGCGCGCGCAGGCCGCACCAGCCGCATCGCGCTCGACGTTCCCGGCTTCGCGGGCCTGGCGGTCATCGCGATCATGGTCTGGCGGGTCGGCCAGTACTCGCCGTTCCTCTACCGCGGCGGGCTGGTGCTGCTCTCGCTCGCCACCGCGGCCGTGGTCGCCGCCGCGGCCTGCCCGCTGTCCCTGGTCGGCCGGGCCCTGAGCTGGGCTCCCCTGCGCTGGCTGGGCGTCCGCTCCTACGGCATCTACCTGTGGCACTATCCCGTCATCGTGCTGACCTCCCCGGCAAACGGCACGGTCAGCCTGCCGCGGGCCGCCGCCCAGATCACGGCCAGCATCGTGCTGGCCGCGCTGTCCTGGCGGTTCCTCGAGGAGCCGATCCGGCACGGCGCGCTCGGCAGGACCTGGGCCCGGCTCCGGTCCGGCGGCGCGCGCAGGCTCGGCTGGGGCGGGGCGGCCACGGCCGGCGCCACGGCCGGGGTCCTGGCCGTCGCGTGCACGGGCCTGATCGGCGCGCCGGCTCCGCTCGCCGTGGCCGGCGGCCTCGGCGGCACGTCCGCCCTCGCCTCGTCGACGAACTCGGTGAGCCACGCCTCCGGCCACGCCCATCACAACTCCAGGGCGGGAACGACGCCTGCGGCGGCCGCTGCCGCCGGCCCGCCCAGGACGTCCTGCAAGTCGGTGGTCCACATCGGCGACTCGACGTCCGAGGGGATGGTGTCGTCGGACTACCTGCCGAACCCGGCCCAGCGCCTGCCCGAGCAGTACGAGGACGTCGGGGTGCAGACCGTCTACACCAATATCACCGGCGCCCGCTCGGTCGTCGAGGTCCTGCCGGGCACCACCAACGGCTACGACGCGGCCAAGGCGCTCGTGCGCAGCGGCTTCCGCGGCTGCTGGGTGCTTGCCCTCGGCACCAACGACACCGCGGACGTCGCCGCCGGGTCCGAGGTGGGCCTGGCCACCAGGATCCAGCGCATGATGTCGGTCGCGGGCGGCGCGCCCGTCATGTGGGTGAACGTGATCTCGCTGCTGTCCTCGGGCCCCTACGCCGAGGCCAACATGCGGCAGTGGGATGAGGCCCTGCTCAAGGCCTGCGCCCAGTACCCGAACATGCGGGTATTCAACTGGGCGGCGCTGGCGGAGCGGCCGTGGTTCATCAACGACGGCATCCACTACACCTCGGCCGGGTATGCCATCCGTGCCCACGCGATCGCCGAGGGGCTCGCCAAGGCGTTCCCGCTCGGCGGTCAGAGCGCGGGCTGTGTAGTTCAGTAGCAGAAATTTCGGGCGGGTCCGGAATAGCTCCGATCCCCCTGCGGTTGGCCCGCTTGTGCGATTTTTGCGACACCAGATAACTCGTGACGTGGCCGGGACGGCCGCTTCACGAGTCTGTTTGCCGACAGACCGTGCGCTTACCGGGCATAGGCCCTACTCTGGGGTACGACTTTCCGTCGTCGGTCCCGGTGATTCTGGTATCGGGCCGGTAGGATGCCGCAATTGAGGACGCCGCGAGGAGGGCTCACCGAGATGGAGAGGCTGGCCGCCGAAGCGGCGGATGCACTGGCCGGAGCTCCGGCCGAGGAAGTCATCGCCTGGGCGGCGAAGACCTTCGGCCCCCGGATCTGCATCACCTCCTCCATGAGCGACGCCGTGCTCGTGGACCTCGTCTCCAAGCAGCTGCCGGCCGTCGACGTGCTGTTCCTGGACACGGGCTACCACTTCCCCGAGACGATCGGCACGCGGGATGCGGTCTCGGCGGTCTACCCGGTCAACGTCATCAACGTGACGCCCCCGACCACCGTCGCCGAGCAGGACGCCGAGCTGGGCCCCCGGCTGTACAGCCGCAACCCTGACCTCTGCTGCTACCTGCGCAAGGTCGTGCCGCTCGAGCAGTCGCTGGCTCCCTATGACGCCTGGTTCACCGGCGTCCGCCGCGAGGAGACCGAGGCCCGCAGCGACACGAAGGTCGTCTCCTGGGACGCCCGCCGCGAGATGATCAAGGTGAATCCCATCGTCGAGTGGACCCAGCAGCAGGTGGACGACTACATCGCCGCCAACGGCGTGCTCGTGAACCCGCTTATCTACGACGGGTACCCGTCGATCGGCTGCCGCACGTGCACCGCCAAGGTCGCCGACGGCGCCGATCCGCGCAGCGGGCGCTGGGCCGGGACCGCCAAGACCGAGTGCGGCATCCACATCTGATCACCGGCCGGTTCCCGGCTGGATGATGGTGGTTATGGCAGACAGCTCCACGCACGAGGTTCTCAACCAGGTACCCCAGCTAGCCGGGCACGACGTCGCGGCGGATCCCGCGCTGCTGGCGGCCGTGCACCGCGAGGGCGGCGGCTGGGCCGAGGCCGAGATGCACGAGCTCGGCCTGCTGGCCGGCACCGCCGAGACGCAGGAGCTGGCCCGCCTGGCCAACGTGCACAAGCCCGAGCTGCGCACCCACGACGCCCGGGGCTACCGGATCGACGAGGTCCGCTTCCATCCGGCCTGGCATCAGCTGATGAGCACCGCCGTTGCCCATGGGCTGCACGCCGCGCCGTGGGCGGACCGCAGGCCCGGCGCGCACGTGGCCAGGGCCGCCAAGTTCATGGTCTGGACCCAGGCCGAGGCCGGGCACGGCTGTCCGATCTCGATGACGTACGCGAGCGTTCCCGCGCTGCGGCACGCGCCCGGCCTGACCGCCACCTATGAGCCGCTGCTGACCGCGCCGGTCTACGATCCCGGACTGCGCGTCCCGGACGGCAAGGCCGGCCTGCTGGCGGGCATGGCCATGACCGAGAAGCAGGGCGGCTCCGATGTGCGGGCCAACACGACCCGCGCCGAGCGGGCCGCCGACGGCAGCTACGTGCTGACCGGGCACAAGTGGTTCTGCTCGGCCCCGATGAACGACCTGTTCCTCGTGCTGGCCCAGGCCCCCGAGGGCCTCACCTGCTTCCTGCTCCCCCGCGTCCTGCCCGACGGCAGCCTCAACGCGATGCAGATCCAGCGGCTCAAGGACAAGCTGGGCAACACCTCCAACGCCTCATCCGAGGTCGAGTACCGCGAGGCGATCGCCTGGCCGGTCGGCGAGCCCGGCCGCGGCGTGCGGACCATCCTGGAGATGGTCAGCGCGACCCGGCTCGACTGCGTCCTCGGCAGCGCGGCGGCGATCCGGCAGGCCTGCGTCACGGCCGCCCACCACGCCCGGCACCGCAGCACGTTCGGCGCCCGGCTGATCGACCAGCCCGCGATGACCGCGGTGGTCGCCGACCTGACGCTGGAGTCCGAGGCGGCGACGACGCTGGCGATCAGGCTGGCCGGAGCGGCGGACCGGGCGGCCCGCGGTGATGCCGCCGAGGCGGCGCTGCTGCGGCTCGCGCTGCCAGCGGCCAAGTACTGGATCTGCAAGCGCACGCCAGTGATCACCGCCGAGGCGCTCGAGTGCCTGGGCGGCAACGGCTACGTCGAGGAATCGGTCATGCCGCGGCTGCTCCGGGACGCACCGCTGAACTCGATCTGGGAAGGCTCGGGCAACGTCACCGCCCTGGATGTCCTCCGGGCGCTGGCCAGGACCCCGGACTCGGCCGACGCCCTGCTCGCCGAGATCGACTCGGCCGGCGGCGACCAGCGCGTCGCCGCGGCGACGGTGCGCCTGCGGGGCACGCTCAAGGAGGCGGCCGGCGACGCTGGCGGCGGGCAGCGGCACGCCCGGCGGCTGGCCGGCCAGATCGCGGTGACCCTGCAGGCGGCGCTCCTGGCGCGGTTCGCCCCGGAGCCGGTTGCCGATGCCTTCCTGCACTCCCGGCTTGAGGACGGCGGCGCCCCCGGGCCGGGAGTGCCATTCGGCAGCCTCCCGGATGGACTCGACCTGACGGCGATTCTGGACCGGGCAACCGTTACCGGCAGGTAAGGTCGTCGGATGCAAGTCTGGCCGGGCGCTGCCTACCCCCTCGGGGCTACCTGGGACGGGTCGGGCACCAACTTCGCCCTGTTCTCCGAGATCGCCGAGCGCGTCGAGCTGTGCCTGTTCGACGAGTCCGGCACGGAGACCCGGCAGGAGCTGACCGAGGTCGACGGGTTCGTCTGGCACAGCTACCTGCCTGCGGTCGGACCGGGCCAGCGCTACGGCTATCGCGTGGCCGGACCCTACGAACCGCGCGCCGGCCACCGCTGCAACCCGGCCAAACTCCTGCTCGACCCCTACGGCAAGGCGATCGACGGCAGCCTCACCTGGGATCCCGCGCTCTTTGACTACCAGCCGGGCGCGCCTGGCAGCCGGAACGACGCCGACAGCGCGCCGTTCATGCCGCGCAACGTGGTGATCAACCCGTACTTCGACTGGGCCGATGACCGGCCGCCGCGTACCCCCTATCACCAGACCGTCATCTACGAGGCGCATGTCCGCGGCCTGACCATGCGCCATCCGCAGGTCCCGCCGGAGCTGCGCGGCAGTTACTCGGGTCTCGCGACGACCCCGGTCATCGATCACCTGACCCGGCTCGGGGTGACCGCGATCGAGCTGATGCCGGTCCACCAGCCGGTGTCGGAAGCGCAGCTCGTCCAGCGCGGGCTGACCAACTACTGGGGCTACAACACGATCGGGTTCCTGGCCCCGCACAACGGCTACTCGCAGGCCGCCGAGCCGCACGGCCAGGTGGCGGAGTTCAAGGCCATGGTCAAGGCCCTGCACGCGGCCGGCATCGAGGTGATACTCGACGTCGTCTACAACCACACCGCCGAGGGCGGCGCGCTCGGGCCGACCCTGTCGTTCCGAGGCATCGACAACGCCGCCTACTACCGGCTGGACGACACCGACCCGTCGGTCTACCTCGACTACACCGGGTGCGGCAACAGCCTCAACGTCCGGCACCCGCATGCGCTGCAGCTGATCATGGACTCGCTGCGCTACTGGGTGATCGAGATGCACGTCGACGGCTTCCGCTTCGACCTGGCCTCCGCCCTGGCCCGCGAGCTGCACGAGGTGGACCGCCTGTCGTCGTTCTTCGAGCTCGTCCAGCAGGACCCGGTGGTCTCGCAGGTCAAGCTCATCGCGGAACCCTGGGACGTGGGGGCGGGCGGCTACCAGGTCGGCAAGTTCCCGCCGCTGTGGAGCGAGTGGAACGGCAAGTACCGCGACACCGTGCGCGACTACTGGCGCGGCGTCCCGGCGGCGCTGCCCGAGTTCGCCTCCCGGCTCAGCGGGTCGAGCGACCTGTACGAGACCAGCGCCCGCCGCCCGGTCGCATCGGTGAACTTCGTCACGTGCCACGACGGCTTCACGCTCAGGGACCTCGTCAGCTACGACGACAAGCACAACGAGGCCAACGGCGACGGCAACACCGACGGCACCAGCGACAACCGCTCCTGGAACTGCGGCACCGAGGGCCCGACCGACGACCCGGCGATCAACGAGCTGCGGGCCAGGCAGGAGCGCAACTTCCTGGTCACGCTGTTCTGCTCCCAGGGCGTGCCGATGCTGCTGGCGGGCGACGAGCTCGGCCGCACCCAGCGCGGCAACAACAACGCCTACTGCCAGGACAACGAGATTTCGTGGGTGGACTGGGAGTCCGCCGGCCCGGCTGACGCCGGTCTCCTGGAGCTGACCAGGACGCTCAGCGCGCTGCGCCGCGACCACCCGGTCTTCCGGCGGCGCCGGTTCTTCAGCGGCCTGCCATCGGGCCCGGACGGGACCGTGCGCGACATCATCTGGCTCACCCCGGCCGGCGGCGAGATGACCATGAGCGACTGGGGTTCTGGCTATGCCCGGTCGCTGGGCGTCTTCCTCAACGGCAGCGCAATCACCGAGCCGGGCCCGCGGGGCGAGCAGATCACCGACTGCCACTTCCTGCTGCTGTTCAACGCGCACAGCGATCCCGTCACGTTCACGCTTCCTGGACCCGAACTCGCCCCGGCCTGGCAGGTCGTGATCGACACCGCCGAGCCGCCCGCGAGCGCCGCCAACGGCTCGCCGCCGCCAGCGATCCAGAAGCCCGGCAGCGCGCTGCCGGTCAGCGACCGGGCCATCGTGGTGCTGCAGGCGGCTGCCGTCGACTAGGCGCAAGCCAGCCGGGCGTTGAGCCCGGGCACCTAACGGAACCTAACGCTTGCTTGCCAGCGGGCCCCATCGGCGCTATAGATGAACCAACGAGTGCGGCCTTTAACGGGATAAAGGAGGCTGAGCCCTTCCCCCAGCATTAACCGGCGATGCTGCTTCCGTGCTGCCGCATACCCATCTGCGGAAATGGAGAAGCAACGTGAACGCTCGTGACGCCGGTACTGCTGCTGGCTCGGGGGGACGACCCCCCGAAACCCCCCGCAGCTCTGGCCGATCCCCCCACCTGTCCCGGCGGGCGCTGCTCGCCGCCGCTGGCGCCGGCGCAGCCGGCGCGGCGCTCGGCTGGTTCCCTGGCATCCGCGTCCCCGCGGGCCGGGCCTCGACGATCCCGACGCCCCCGAACTTCCCGTCCGGGATCTCCCTGTACCAGCAGACCTACCAGAACTGGTCCCAGCAGGCCACGATCGACGACGTCTGGACCTGCGCCCCCGCCAGCGACGCCGAGGTCGTCACGCTCGCCAACTGGGCCTACCAGAACAGCTACACGCTGCGGGCCAGCGGCTTCTCCCACAACTGGTCTCCGCTCGTCCTGCCGAACGGCGCGAACGTCGACAACGTCGTGCTGGTCAACACCACCGACAGCCTGACCGGCATCACGGTCAGCACCTCGGGATCGCCCGCCACGGTCACCGCTCAGGGCGGCGTCTCGATGGACAACCTGACGGCCGCGGTCCTGAACGCCGGCTACAGCTTCTGCTCGATCCCGGCGCCCGGCGACATCACCATCGGCGGCGTCCTCGCCATCGACGGGCACGGCACCGCGATTCCCGCGACCGGCGAGACCCGCGAGACGGGCATGAGCTACGGCTCGGTCAGCAACCTGGTGCAATCGCTGACCGCGGTCACCTGGAATGGCAGCGCCTACGCCTTGCAGACGTTCCAGCGCAGCGATCCCGCGATCGCGCCGTTCCTGGTCAACCTCGGCCGCACGTTCATCACCGAGGTCACGCTCGAGATCGGCAAGGCGCAGAACCTGCTGTGCACGAGCACGACCTCGATCGGGGCCAGCACACTGTTCGCCGCGCCCGCCTCGGCCGGGTCCAACTCGTTCGCCAGCCTCGTCAACAAATGCGGGCGGGTGGAGTCGATCTGGTTCCCGTTCACCACAACTCCGTGGGTCAAGACCTGGACGGTCTCGCCGAGCCAGCCCTGGTACGCCACCGAAGTCTCCGGCCCCTACAACTACACGTTCGCCAACGACATCAGCCAGCAGGAGTCGGACTACATCGAGGACATCGTCTCCGGGGTCGTGTCGATCACGCCGACGTTCGAGGACCTGCAGATCGGCATCGTGGATGCGGGCCTGCTCACGACGTGGACCTACAACCTGTGGGGCCCGGCTAAGTACACCCAGCTCTACGTGCAGCCCACGACCGAGCGGGTGACCTCAGGCGGCTGGGCGCTGCTCACCTCGCGCGCCAGCATCCAGCAGGTGGTGTACGACTTCTACACGCAGTATCAGTCACTGATTACCTCCTACGCGGGCAACGGCCAGTACCCCATGAACGGCCCGCTGGAGATCAGGGTCACCGGCCTAGACCAGCCGAGCGAGTCGGGCGTCAGCGGCGCGACCACCCCGCTGCTGTCGGCCCTGACCCCGCGGCCCGACCAGCCCGCGTGGAACGTGTGCGTCTGGATCGACATGCTGACGATCCCGACGACGCCGGAGTGCAACGAGTTCTACGAGCAGATGGAGCAGTGGATCTTCAGCCACTACACCGGGTCCTACGCCGCGGCGCGGCCCGAGTGGTCGAAGGGCTGGGCCTACACCAGCGCGGGTCCGTGGACGAACACGACGATGCTCACCTCGACGATCCCGGCCGCGATCAATGCCGGCCAGGCCGGGAGCAACTTCAGCGCGGCCTCGGCGGCGTTCGACAGCTACGACCCGTACCGGATCTTCAGCAACACGTTCCTGGACACCCTGCTCCCCTGACCGCGACGTAGGTGCCCGGGCCGGCGCGACACCGGCCCGGGGCACCCTCGTTCCCCTCCTAGCGGTGCTGTGCGGCCTGGGAATGATGCTGTGTTGCCTGGGAATGATGCGGCGCGGCCGGTACCTGGTGCTGCGTGGCTAACGTCGCCGCGATCAGGACTAACGCGAACGTCGTCAGCCCGACCGCGCCGTGGGTCGCCACGATCTTCGCGGGGAAGTGCTGCTCGGCGCCGCGCGCGTGCCGGCCGCCCCGGCCCACCAGCCAGCGCGTCAGCATGACGAAGCCGAGCATGGCCGACGTGCTGAGCACGCCGAATCCGATCCAGGCGAACGACACGTGCTTGGTGAGCAGGAAGATCAGCCAGAAGGTTAGGCCCGTCGTCGCGAGGACGGGATGGGCGAAGATCAGCGCGGCCGGGAAAACGGTGATCCGCGTCGCCTGCTGCCGCAGGCCGCCGTGCGAGAGCCAGACGAACAGCAGGTACAGACCGAAGCACGCGGTGCCGGCCCAGATGGCCGTAGCGATGAGCTCTAGCGTCGGCAATTGGCTCCATTCTCTCGTGCAATCTCACCTGAGGGCCATCCTCCACCATTTGCCGGCCTTCCATGGCCCTTTTCTGTTACGTAGTGGCTGCGCATAGTTACCACCCATTCCCTGACGCCACATCCGCCCCATTGAGGCCCGGGCCACCAGTGGTCTGGTTGACTGCTGCCCGTGCGGCAGATCTTCCCGGTGGCCGGACCGGAGCTCGACGTCGTGCCCGCAGTGACCGAGGGCGCGCTCCCTCCGGCGATTGCCCGGCTCGCCGACCTTTACGGGAACGGGCCGAGCCGGGGAACTGCCGCCCGCCCGTGGCTGCGCGCCAACATGATCGCCAGCGCGGACGGCGCGTCGGCGCTCGCCGGGAAGTCCGGCGGTCTCGGCGGGCCGGCCGACCGGATGCTGTTCTCGGTGCTCCGCAGCCTGGCCGACGTCATCCTGGTCGGCGCGGGCACCGTACGGGCGGAGCATTACAAGCCGGTCGCGCCGTCGGCCGTGTGGAGCGCCCTCCGCGCCGGCCGGCCCGCGACGCCGCCGATCGCCGTGGTGAGTGCGTCGCTCGATCTGCACTCCTGCATCCGGCTGCTGACCGAGGCGCCGCCATACGCCCAGACCATCATCGTGACCAGCGCCGACGCAATCGCCAAGCGCGGCGGCGAGGTGCCCGGCCAGGCCCGGGTGGTCGCGGCCGGCCAGGACCGGGTCGAGGTCGGCAGCGCCGTCGCCGCCCTGGCCGCTCTCGGCTACCGGCGGATCCTCGCCGAGGGCGGGCCGCATCTGCTCGGGCAGCTCGCCGACGCGGGACTGCTCGACGAGCTGTGCCTGACCACGAGCCCGGTCGTCGCGTCGGGGACCGCCGGGCGCGTCCTCACCGGTTCTGGCGATACCGCGGCCCGGTGGAGCCTCGAGCACGTGCTGACCGATGCGGGCTTCTTGTTCTCGCGCTATGTCCGCCCGGCCGACTGAAAGGAATCTGACATGCCGCTGCACGCCAAGGTCGATGAGACCCATGGCCTTGCCGAACTCAATATCAACCCGGTTTTCTGCCAGGAAGTACAGGCAGTCCCCCGCAACCATCTGCCCCTGCAGTCGATGGCGCCCGACACCGCGCTGCAGATAATCAGGGACGAGCTGATCCTGGACGGCAACGCGCGCCTGAACCTGGCGACGTTCGTCACGACCTGGATGGAGCCCCAGGCCGAACTGCTGATGCACGATTGCCTCGGCAAGAACATGATCGACAAGGATGAGTACCCGCAGACGGCGGAGCTCGAGCATCGCTGCGTGAACATCCTGTCCAACCTCTGGCACGCGCCCACCTCGCTGATCGTGGCGGGCGGCCAGACGGCCTCGGGCTACGAGGACACGGGTGAACCCCAGCCCGCCGGGGCCGCGACGGGCTGCTCGACGACCGGATCAAGCGAGGCCTGCATGCTCGGCGGCCTGGCGCTGCTCTGGCGCTGGCGCCAGCGCCGGAAGGCGGCCGGCGCCGACGCCGCGGCGAAGCCGAACCTCGTCATGGGCGCGAACGTCCAGGTCTGCTGGGAGAAGTTCTGCCGCTACTGGGAGGTCGAGCCGCGGCTGGTGCCGATGGAGCCGGGCAGGCTGCACCTGACCGGGCCCGAGGCCGCCGCGCGCTGCGACGAGAACACCATCGGCGTCGTCGCCATCCTGGGCTCGACCATGGACGGCAGCTACGAGCCGGTCGCCGAGATCGCCGCCGACCTGGACGCACTCCAGGCCCGGACCGGCCTGGACATCCCGGTCCACGTCGACGCGGCGTCGGGCGGCTTTGTCGCGCCGTTCCTCGCCCCGGATCTGGAGTGGGACTTCCGCGTGCCGCGGGTCGCCTCGATCAACGCCTCCGGTCACAAGTTCGGGCTGGTGTACCCCGGCGTCGGCTGGATCATCTGGCGCGATTCCGCCGCGCTGCCGGAAGACCTGATCTTCCGGGTGAACTACCTGGGCGGGGAGATGCCCACGTTCGCGCTGAACTTCTCCCGCCCCGGCGCCCAGGTCGCCGCGCAGTACTACAACTTCCTGCGCCTCGGCTTCGAGGGCTACCGCGAGGTGCAGCTCACCTGCCAGAACGTCGCCAAGTACCTGGCGGCCGAGATCACCGGGATGGGGCCGTTCGAAATGCTGTCCGACGGCAGCGACCTGCCCGTGCTGGCGTTCAAGCTGGCGGACCCGGCGGCCGCCGGGTACACGGTGTTCGACCTGTCCGAGCGGCTGCGCGCGCGGGGCTGGCTCGTGCCGGCGTACACGTTCCCGGAGAACATGCAGGACACGGCCGTATTGCGGATCGTCGTGCGCAACGGCTTCACCCGCGACATGGCTGGTCTCCTGGTCAGCGACCTGAAGGTGCAGGTCGCTGCCCTGACGCAGGCAGACCAGCAGCCGATCCCGCTGCTGCCCGAGGGCCAGCGCAATGCCTTCGCCCACTAGGGAGCAGGTGAGGTCCCGGCCGGGGTCGGGCTGATCGGGACCGATTCTCAGTCAATAGCACTGACGATCGGTCCCAATGTCCGGGTGGCTAGGGGCCGACGCTGCCGCGCAGGAGGAGGCGGGCAACGAGCTCGGGGTCGTCGGTCATCGGGACGTGCCCGCAGCCGGGCAGCAGCACGAACCGGGCGCCCGGCAGCTCGGCCCTGGCCAGCAGGGCCTGACGGCGCGGCAGCAGCCGGTCCCTGGCTCCCCAGCCGATCGTCACCGGCACCTCGGCCGGGATCTCACCCCGGAACCGGTCCATCCCGGCCAGCACCGTTTCGAGCGCATCGCGGGCGGCCACGAACGCCGCCAGATCGGCGGTCGCCTGCTCCGGCGGCAGGCGCGAGGGCCGATTCACGATCGCGCCGTAGAGGAGCGCACGGCCGGCTGTCGTCGTCGCCAGGGCGGGGGCCACCGGCTCCAGCCGCTCCCCCGCTGCCTGCATGACCCTGAAGACGGTCCGCCCGTAGATCATGTCGCGCCGTCCGCGGAAGAACCCTGCCGGTGAGAGCGCGGTCACACTCGCCGCCCGGCCGGCCACGCCGGCCTCCAGGGCCAGCCGCCCGCCGAGCGAGTTGCCGGCCACGTGCGGCCGGTCCAGACCCAGCTCGTCCATCAGGCCGGTTACGGCCTCGAGCAGCACCGGCACCGGCGGACGGCCATCGGTGACCAGGGGCGGCGACTCGCCGTGCCCGGGCAGGTCAACGAGGATCAGCTCGCGATGAGGTGACAGCAGCCCGGTAATGGCCTCCCAGGCCTGCCGGCGATGTCCGACGCCGTGCAGGAGGACCAGCGGCGGCCCGGATCCGACCCGGTCATAGGCGAGCCGCATGGCCGTGGGGGGCTCAGGCGCCCTTGCGGAGCCGGTCCAGCGCCTCGGCCAGGATCGCGGCGCCGTCGGTGTCGTTGCGCCGCTCCTTCACGTATGCCAGGTGCGTCTTGTAGGGCTCGGCATGCGGCGGCGCAGGCGGGTTGGCCTCGTCCTGCCCGGCCGGCAGGCCGCAGCGCGGGCAGTCCCAGAACTCGGGGACCGCCGCGTCCGAAGCGAAGCTCGGGATGGTCTCGTGCCGGTTGCAGCACCAGAAGGAGATACGTACGCGCGGCGCAGCCTCACCGCGCTCGGCCTCTCCCATCGGACCGGCCCCAACCCGGCTGCCGCGAATGGCGTTGCCACTACTCACTGCTCACCCCTTGCTCAAGACACGCCGATCATCGGTCTGGCCGTCCGCACTGGCCGCACCGTCCCAGCTGCCTACTTCTCCAGGATCCCCAGCGCCACGATGCAGATGAACCAGACGACCCCGGTGATGACCGTGATCCGGTCCAGGTTCCGCTCGACCACTGACGACGAGCCAAGCGAGGACGAGATGCCACCGCCGAACAGGTCGGAAAGACCGCCGCCCTTACCCTTGTGCAGCAGGACGAGCAGAATCATCAGCAGACTCGTGATGATGAGGATCACGGAAAACGCGATAGTCACTGCAGCTTCTCGTCTCTCCGGGCTGTATGTACTACAGGTACGCCGATATCAGGTGGCCGTACCCTGATTACGATACCGGCAGATTCTGACGAACTCACCGGGATCGAGGCTGGCGCCCCCGACCAGTGCCCCGTCGATGTCCGGCTCGGCCATGATCGCAGGCATGTTGTCGGGCTTCACTGACCCGCCATACAGGATACGCGTACTCGCGCCTGCCGCGCCGCCGTGAACGGCGGAAATGCGGCTCCTGATGGCCTGGCAGACCTCCTGGGCATCGGCCGGCGTGGCCACCCGGCCCGTCCCGATCGCCCAGACCGGCTCGTATGCGACGACCAGGCTGCCTGCCTGATCGGCCGACAGCGCGGCCAGCCCGCCGTCGAGCTGGCTCAGAGTGTATTCCAGGTGCCCGCCCGCCTCGCGGACCTCCAGCGGCTCGCCGATGCACAGGATCGGGGTCATCGCCCGGCCCAGGATCGCCCTGACCTTGGCGTTGACCAGGGCATCGTCCTCGCAGTGGTACTGGCGGCGCTCCGAGTGCCCGGCCAGCACAAGCTGGCAGCCAAGCTTCGCGAGCATCCGGGCGGAGACATCGCCGGTATAGGCGCCGTCCTCATGGGGGGAGACGTCCTGGGCTCCCCACAGGAATTGCAGTTTGTCCCCCTCGATGAGGGTCTGCACAGTCCGCAGGTCGGTAAACGGCGGCAGCAGGGCGATGTCGGCGGCCGAAAAGTCTTTCTCCACCAGCGAGAACGACAGCTTCTGGGTGAGCGCGATCGCCTCGAAGTGATTGTTGTGCATCTTCCAGTTGCCGGCGACCAGCGGCTTCCTGCCGCCCTTCGCCGGGCTCAAGAGGGGTGCCCCCCTGCGTCTGGGAGCGCCGCGAGCGCCGCCAGGCCCGGCAGGGCCGTGCCCTCGAGGTACTCCAGGCTCGCGCCGCCGCCGGTGGAGATGTGGCTGAAATCGTCCTCGGGGATGCCGAGCTTGCGCACCGCGGCGGCCGAGTCACCGCCGCCGACCACGGTCAGGCCGGGCAGCGCGGCGATCGCCTCGCCGACCGCCCTCGTCCCGGCCGAGAATGCCGGGAACTCGAAGACCCCGACCGGCCCGTTCCAGAACACTGTCGCGGCATCGGCCAGCTTGGCGGCGAACAGCTCCCTGGTCGCCGGCCCCATGTCCAGGCTCTCCCGGTCCGCCGGGAATGCCGTCACCGGGAACACCTCGTGCTCGGCGTCGGGCCCGAACGAGACGGCGCCGACCAGGTCCACCGGCAGCACGATCTCCACCCCGCGCTCGGCCGCTTCCGCAAGCACTTTGCTGACCTGGGGGATCATGTCCGCTTCGAGCAGCGACTGGCCGACCTCGTACCCCTGGGCCTTCAGGAAGGTGTAGGACATGCCGCCGCCGATGATGATCCGGTCGGCCCGGCTGAGCAGGTTCGAGATCACGCCCAGTTTGTCCGACGGCTTGGCACCGCCGAGCACCACAACGTACGGCCGCTCGGGGTTCTCGGTCAGCTGCTCGAGCACGGCGACCTCGGCCGTGACCAGGCTGCCGGCCGCGTGCGGCAGAAGCGCGGGCACGTCGTAGACGCTCGCGTGCCGCCGGTGCAGCGCCCCGAAGCCGTCGCCCACGTATACGTCGGCCAGCGCCGCTAGGCGGGTCGCGAGGCCCGCCCGCTCGGCCGCGTCCTTGCTGGTCTCGGCCGGCTCGAACCTGATGTTCTCCACCATGGCCACATCGCCGTCGGCCAGGCCGGCCACGAGAGCCTGCGCGGACTCCCCCGCGACGTCACCGGCCAGCGGCACCGGCCGGCCGAGCAGCTCGGAGAGCCGCGCCGCGACCGGGGCCAGGGACGGACCGCCAGCGGCCCGTTCCGCGTAGGAGCCCCCGGACGGCCGCCCCAGGTGGGCGACGATCAGCACGCGGGCGCCGCGTTCCACCAGATTGCTGATTGTCGGCAGGCTGGCCCGGATCCGGCCGTCGTCGGTGATCGTGGTCCCGTCGAGCGGCACGTTCAGGTCGGCGCGGAGCATGACGACCTTCCCGGACACCGCTAGTTCGTCGAGGCCCTTCATGCGGTGAGGCTCGCCCCGACGAGCGCGGCCAGGTCGGCGAGCCGGCTCGAGTACCCCCACTCGTTGTCGTACCAGCCGATCACCTTCACCTGGTCGCCCTCGGCCATCGTCAGCAGCGAGTCGAACGTGCACGAGTACGGCGTGCCGACGATGTCGGAGGACACGATCGGGTCCGAGGTGTAGTGCAGGTACCCCTTGAGCGGGCCGTCGGCCGCCGCCTGATAGGCAGCGTTGATCTCCGCCACCGTGACCTCGCGCTCGAGGTTCACCACCAGGTCGGTCACCGAGCCGTCCATGACCGGCACCCGCATCGCCAGACCGTCCAGCTTGCCCTTGAGCTCCGGCAGCACCAGCGCGGTGGCCTTCGCGGCCCCGGTGGTGGTCGGGATGATGTTCTGGGCGGCCGCCCGCGCCCGGCGCAGGTCCTTGTGCGGGAAGTCCAGGATCACCTGGTCATTGGTGTAGGCGTGGATCGTCGTCATGAAGCCCTTGCGGATGCCGAAGCTGTCCTGCAGCACCTTGGCCATCGGGGCCACGCAGTTGGTGGTGCAGGACGCGTTCGAGATGATCGTGTGCCTGGCGGGGTCGTACTTGTCGTCGTTGACGCCCATCACGATCGTGATGTCCTCGCCGGAAGCCGGCGCGGAGATGATGACCTTCTTCGCGCCGCCGACCAGGTGCTTCGATGCGTCCGCGGACTTGGTGAACCGGCCGGTCGACTCGATCACGACGTCCACGCCGAGGTCGCCCCAGGGCAGCGCCGACGGGTCCCGCTCGGCCAGCATCTTGATCTCGTGCTGCCCGACCCGGATCGCGTCGCCCTCGGCCGTCACGTCCAGGTCGAGCGTGCCGAGCACCGTGTCGTATTTGAGTAGGTGCGCGAACGTGGGCAGGTCACCCAGGTCGTTCGCGGCCACGATCTCGACGTCCGCCTCGCCGGCGTGCACGGCGCGCCAGAAGTTCCGCCCGATCCGGCCGAATCCGTTGATTCCCACCCGGACAGTCACTGCATGCTCCTTTACCTAGCCTCACAGCCGAACCTACCGTGCCGACCGCACCCTATCTGAACGCCCGGCAAGCTGGCGTCAGGCCCGGCCGGTACCGCCGGGCGGCTACCGGCCCGGCCCGGGGCGCCTTTATCCTGGCTACGTTTGCCGCCCAGGAAAGCGAGCAGCCGTGCGCGACGGCACCGCCGTGATGACACCGCCGTGATGAGCACCCGTCCCGCGCGGCTGCGGGCCAGCCTGGCCGCGGTCGGGCTCGCGCTCGCATCCGCGGTCGGCGGCGCCGTGCTCTGGGGCCTGGCCGCGGTCCTGCTCGACCGCCAGCTCCTGCTGGCCGGACTGCTGATCGGCCTCGGCGCCGGGTACGCGGTCGCGCGCCACCGGCCCGATCACTGGCCGACGATCACGGCGGGCGCGCTCCTCACCGTCGCCGGCTGCGCGCTCGGCACCCTGCTGGCGCTCATCTTCGTGCCGATCAGCAACCACGTCGCGCTCAGCGCCGTGCTCGGGAACCTGAGCGCCGTGTTCCGCGATTACCCGAGCGCCGTCGGCTGGCTCGGCATCGTGTTCTGGGTTGTGGCCGCGGCCATCGCGGTCGGCGTGCCGGTGCGGCAGCGACGGCAGCCGCTCACGGCACCAGCATCTCGGCCGTGAGCCCGGCCTCGGTGTTAGGGACACCGAGTTCCGTCGCCCGCCGGTCCGCGAGCGCAAGCAGCCTGCGGATCCGGCCCGCGATCGCGTCCTTGGTCAGCGCCGGCTCGGCCAGCTGGCCCAGCTCCTCAAGGCTCGCCTGACGGTGCTTGATCCGCAGCTCGCCGGCGATGATCAGGTGCTCGGGCGCCTCGACGCCGAGAATCTCCAGCGCGCGCTCGACCCTCGCACCGGCGGCGACCGCGGCGCGGGCGCTGCGGCGCAGGTTCGCGTCGTCGAAGTTGGCGAGCCGGTTCGCCGTCGCCCGGACCTCGCGGCGGATCCGCCGCTCCTCCCAGGCAAGCACGCTGTCATGCGCGCCGAGCCTGGTCAGCAGCGCGCTGATGGCATCGCCGTCGCGCACCACCACGCGGTCCACGCCCCGCACGTCCCTGGCCTTCGCATGGATCTTGAGCCGCCGGGCGGCACCCACCATCGCCAGCGCCGCCTCGGGCCCCGGGCAGGTGACCTCCAGCGACATCGACCGGCCGGGCTCGGTGAGGCTGCCGTGCGCAAGGAACGCCGCGCGCCACGCGGCCTCGCAGTCGCACGTGGTGCCAGACACGACCTGTCGCGGCAGCCCGCGCACCGGGCGGCCGTGGTTGTCCACGAGGCCAGACTGCCGGGCGAGGCTCTCGCCATCGGCGGTGACCCGGACCACGTACCGGTTTCCCTTGCGCAGCCCGCCGGGCGCCAGCACCACGAGGTCGGATGCATGACCGAAGACCTCGGCGATGTCCTTGCGCAGCCGCCGCGCGGCCGCGCCAGTGTCCAGCTCTGCCTCCACCACGATGCGTCCGGCCGCCAGGTGCAGTCCGCCCGCGAATCGCAGGATGGTCGACACCTCGGCCTTCCGGCAGCATGGCTTCAGCACACTGACCCGGCTGAGCTCATCCTTCACCAAGCCGGTCAGCGCCATCGGCCTCACTCCCCCTCAAATATCTGCGCGAATGCTCCCGCGAGGCGTCGCGGGTCGTGCCGGGGCGATCCGTCCCCCATAGCAAGGTCGGCCAGGACGAGGCGGGCGCCGAGTAGCCCGGCGGCCTTCTCCAGCTCTGCGGTCTGACCGCGCGTCGCCTCCCGGTCGGCCAGCACGACGTCGATCGACAAGGCCGGCGCGTGGTCAGCGAGTACCTCCAGATGGGCGTGCGGCGAGAAGCCCTCCGTCTCGCCGGGTTGCGGCGCCAGATTCAGCGCAACCAGCCTCCGCGCACGAGTGCCCACCAGTGCGGCCGCCAGCTCAGGCACCAGCAGGTGCGGGAGCACGCTGGTGAACCACGAGCCCGGCCCGAGCACTACCCAGTCTGCCTCCCCGATCGCCTGCACGGCTTCCGGGCAGGCAGGCGGGTTCGCAGGTATCAGTGATACCGACCGTACCCGGCCTGTTGTCGTCGCGCAGGCCACCTGACCCCGAACGGTCGTCAGCTCGTCCGGCCTGTCCGGGTCTGCCCCCTCAACTTCCGCGACGAGTTCCAGCGGAACCGACGTCATCGGCAGCACCCGCCCGTGCGCGCCGAGGAGCCTGGCCACCCAGTCGAGGCCCTGCACGGTATCGCCGAGCAGCTCCCACAGCGCCACGATCAGGACATTGCCGACGGCGTGCCCGCCGAGGCCGTGCTCGCCCAGGGGGACGACCCCCCCAGACCCCCCCGCGGGCTCGCCCGGGGAGACGACCCCCCCAGACTCCCCCGCGGCGTCGCCACTGAAGCGGTGCTGGATCACCCGGCTCCAGGTGGTCCCCCAGGCGTCGTCGCCGCACAGCGCCGCGAGTGCCATCCGCAGGTCGCCAGGCGGCAGGACGCCGAACTCCTTCCTGATCCTGCCGCTGGAACCGCCGTCGTCGGCCACCGTGACGATCGCGGTGAGATCCCTGGTGACCCGGCGCAGGCCGGACAGGGAAGCGTAGAGGCCGTGGCCGCCGCCGAGCGCGACCACGCGGCGGCTCAGCGGCCGTCCCGGCTCTCCCGTCATCGGCTACTCACGGCCGAGATCCCGGTGCGCGACCTGAATGCCCGGCCAGGCGTCGCCGAGCCGCTCGGCCAGCGCGTCGGCAAGCACCACGCTGCGGTGCTTGCCACCGGTGCAGCCGACGGCCAGCAGGACGTAGTGCCGCCCGGACTTGTCGTATCCGGCCAGCGCGATCTGCACGGCGCTCGCAAAGGCGTCGATGAACTCGACCGCGCCCGGCTGGCCGAGCACATAGTCGATGACCGGCTGATCCCGCCCGGTCAGGGGCGCCAGCTCGGAGATCCAGTGCGGGTTCGGCAGGAACCGGCAGTCGGCCACCATGTCGGCGTCGACCGGCAGGCCGTACTTGAACCCGAACGACACCACGCTGACCTTGAGCGCCGCGTCCGCCTCGGTAGCGAACGCGTCCCGCATCCGGGCGCGCAGCTCGTGCACGTTGAGCGTGCTCGTGTTCAGCACCAGGTCGGCCTCGGCGCGCATGCCCTGCAGCAGCTCGCGCTCGGCCGTGATGCCATCGACGACGCGGCCGTTGCCCTGCAGCGGATGCGGCCGGGAGACGCTGTCGAACCGGCGAACGAGCGTTTCGTCGGATGCCTCGAGGAACACGACGTAAGGCCGCACGCCGCGAGCATGCAGCTCACCGATCGCGGACTTGAGGTCGGTCGAGAAGGCCCGGCTGCGGATATCGACGACGGCGGCGAGCCGGGGCACCGCTCCGGCGGATCGCCGGGCCAGCTCGGCCATCGTGGGCAGCAGCCCGGCAGGCATGTTGTCGGCGACGAACCAGTCGAGGTCCTCCAGCGACTTGGCCGCGGTGCTCCGCCCGGCACCCGACAGGCCGGTAATGATGACGATCTCCTGAGCCCCGTCACCGTTCATCCTCATCCCCCCGTGTCGCCTGACCCCGGCCGTTCTCAGCACCGCCGTCGGCCTCCGCATTCCCGCCGCCCGGATGCAGGGCCGCGTAGACGGCCTCCGCCGTCACCTGCCCGAAGCCGGGCGTGTCCGCTATCTCCGCCGCCGTCGCCGCGGTCAGCTTGCGCAGCGAGCCGAACCGCCGCAGCAGCGTAGCCCGCCGGGCCGGGCCGAGGCCGGGAACCGAGTCGAGCTCGCTTGATTTCAGCGCGGCCGCGCGCTTGGCGCGATGGTAGGTGATCGCGAACCGGTGCGCCTCGTCCCTGACCCGCTGCAGCAGGTACAGCCCCTCGCTGCTGCGCGGCAGGATGACCGGCTCGGCCTCACCCGGCAGCCAGACCTCCTCGAGCCGCTTGGCCAGCCCGCACACCGCGACGTCCACGACGCCAAGACCGTCCAGGGCGCGGACCGCGGCCGCGACCTGAGCGGGGCCGCCGTCGATCACGACCAGGTTCGGCGGGTAGGCGAATTTGCGCCGGGCCTCGGGCACGCCGATGGCGTCGTCGGCCGCCTCCTCTTCGGGCGCGCTTCCGGCCACGCCCGCCGGCCCGGCGGCGCGCTCGTCCAGGTAACGGCGGAACCGGCGGGTGATGACCTCGTTGATCGCGGCGACATCATCAGTGCCGTCGATGCCCTTGATCGCGAACCGGCGGTATTCCGACTTCCGGGCCAGGCCATCCTCGAACACGATCATCGACGCGACGACGTGCGTGCCCTGCAGATTGGACACGTCGTAGCTCTCGATGCGGAGCGGGGCCTCGTCCAGGCCGAGTGCCTCCTGGATCTCGTGCATGGCGACGCTGCGCGTCGTCAGGTCGCTGGCCCGCCGCGTCTTGTGCAGCGCCAGCGACTCCGACGCGTTGCGGGCCACGGTCTCGAGCAACGCCTTCTTGTCGCCCCGCTGGGGCACCCGGATGCTGACCCGGCTGCCGCGCCTCGTGCTGAGCCACTCCTCGAGCGACTCGGCATCCGGCGGCAGCGCGGGCACGAGCACCTCACGCGGGATCGTGGCCCGCCGCTCCGCCTCTGCCGCCTCGCCCGGCCCCGCCTCCCCGCGCCTGGAACTCGCCGTCGCCTGGTCGGCGGCCACCGGATCGTCGCCGTACACCTGGCCGAGGAAGTGCTCGACGAGCTCGCCCGTGGTGACGTCCTCCACCTTGTCCACGACCCAGCCGCGCTGCCCGCGCACCCGGCCGCCGCGCACGTAGAAGACCTGGACCGCCGCCTCAAGCTGATCCTCAGACAGCGCGATGACGTCGCAGTCGGTGCCGTCGGCGAGCACGACCGCCTGCTTTTCCATCGCCCGCTGCAGCGCCTGGATGTCGTCCCGCAGCCGGGCCGCGCGCTCGAACTCCTCCTCGCCGGCCGCCGCCCGCATCTCGGTTTCCAGCCGCTTGATGAACCGGCCGGTCTGGCCGGCCATGAAGTCGCAGAACTCCTCAGCGAGCCGGCGGTGCTCCGCCGCGTCGATGCGGCCGACGCACGGTGCCGAGCACTTGCCGATATAGCCGAGGAGGCACGGCCGGCCGATCTGGCCCGCGCGCTTGAAGACGCCGGCCGAGCAGGTCCGGACCGGGAACACGCGCAGCAGCGTGTCGACGGTGTCGCGGATCGCCCAGGCGTGCGAGTACGGCCCGAAGTACCTGACCCCGCGGCGCTTGGCCCCGCGCATCACCTGGACCCGCGGGAACTCCTCGTCCATCGTCACCGCGAGATAGGGGTAGCTCTTGTCGTCGCGGTAGCGGACGTTGAACCGGGGATCGAACTCCTTGATCCAGTTGTACTCGAGCTGCAGTGCCTCGACCTCGGTGCCGACCACCGTCCAGTCGACGCGCGCCGCCGCGAGGAGCATGGACTGGGTACGCGGATGCAGGCTGGCGAAGTCCGCGAAATAGGAGTTCAGCCGCGACCGGAGGCTCTTCGCCTTGCCGACGTAGACGACCCGCCCGCGCTCGTCGCGGAACCGGTAGACGCCTGGCGATTCGGGGATCGAGCCGGGCGCCGGCCGGTAACTTGCGGGATCCGCCACAGGGCAACTCTATGCACTGCGAGCGACACTTGATTCGCGCTGCCAGCGCGCTAGTGGCCGCCGCCCGCGAGCCACACGCCCAGGAAAACGAACAGCAGGCCGACCAGCACGAACGCCCGGTCGGAATTCTTACCCTCGCGACCGTAAACGACCGTTTCATCCGGATCCGCCGGGTCGTAGCAGACCAGGACGCGATCGCCGGGTGCCAGCTGTCGCGACCGGCGCACCGATCCCGGACAGAGCCGCTGGAGCGTCCGTCCGTCGGCGAGCCGGTACTGGATCAGCGGCCGGCGCCGGGGCTCGTCCGGGTTGTCCGGGGCGGGGGCGGCCACGACCAGCCCCCAGGCGCTTGTCCCCTCCTCGCGCAACCGGCGCGCCCGGCGCGCCGCCGTCATCCCGGCCAGGAGCGCGACCCCGCCGGCCAGCGCGAACCAGAGTCCGAAGACGATCATGGCGCCTCACGCGCGCCTGGCCGCCCGGACGCCGGGTGATCGCGGCCCTTGTCGCTGTCGCGGTAGTCCTCGGTCAGCAGGCGGGCCTGCACGCGGTCAAGCGCCTGCCGCCGGCGTAGGTCAAGCCGGTCGTCAGCCCGGCGCGCCGGGGAGACGGGCGCCTTTTCCGCGCACCACTGGTCCAGCAGCCCGAGAGCTCGGTCGGCGTCCGCGCCCAGGTCGATCAGCAGGGTCGATGTGCGGTTCGGATGGGCCGGCCACTCCACCTGGAGCAGCACCGCGGATCGCTCGCCGGGAATGTCCGGCTTGACCACCGCGCGCACGCGGAGCTCCGGCCAGTCAAGAGCCGATGCCGGGTGCGGGGTGGCGACCTTCTCGGCGAGCTCAACCGCGTCCAGCATGCCGATTCGCAGCAGGCGCGCAGTCCACGCCAGCCCGCCGATAATGATCAGGCCCGCGCCCACCACCAGCGCGGCAGCGGCAATCACACTTCGACTCTAAGCCCCGGCCGTGCTGTCAGGCCAGGCCCCGTCCGGCCGGGCGCGGCTAGCCGCGCGAGTACTCGGCCGGCGCGAAGAGGACGAGCAGCGCCAGGTCCTCGGTGACGTCCACGAACCGGTGCTCCTCCCCGGCAGGCACGTAGATCACCGAGCCCGGCCCGACGCCGGCCCGGTCGCCGCCCGACTCCAGCGTCGCCCGCCCCGACGTCACTACGTAGATCTCGTCCTCGGTATGCGGCGACTGCCGGTCGACCCCGCCCGCGGGGATGCAGTAGGTGCCCACGCTCAGGTCGGGGACGCGGAACTGGTCGGCCCAGTACACCGGCTCGCCGTCGGCGGGCCGGGTGAATACCCCGGCGCCCTCGATGACCTTCACGTGCCGTCCGGCCCGGTCCGCGGCTCGCGCCACATGAGCCACAGCGTGGGGCCGCCGTCGGGAATCGTGAGCTCTCGCTTCACCGTGAAGCCATGCCTTTCGTAGAACGGGACGTTGCGTTCCTTGCTCGATTCCAGGTAAGCGGGCATCCCGGCCGCGTCGCACCGGGCCAGCCGGGAGCGCATGAGCTCGCTGCCGATGCCCGTGCCCTGCAGCGGCGGGTCCGTGCCGATCCCGGCCAGGTACCAGTGGGGCTGCGGCGGATGAACCCGGAGCAGCGCGCTGTAGCTCACACTGGCCACTGCGAGCCGCGACCCGAGGGTGCGGACGTACCCGGGCAGTGCCGCCAGCTGCTGCCAGATCGAGGGCATCCAGGCCGCGGGCGGCAGCCAGGTAGCGCAGCCCGCCACGGCGCCGCCGGTCAGGACGAGCTCGGTGCCGGGATGACGCAGTCCCGTGCCGTGCATGGACGCCGCGAAGAATGCCGGCAGTCGCCGGCGCCGCATCTGCTCGTCAGGAAAGATCCACGTCATGAGCGGATCGTCATCAAACGCACGGGCCATCATCGCGCTGGTCGCCTTCAGATCGGCGCGAGTGAATGGCCGGATCGTGCGCGTCGCGCTGGGCGGGCCCGGGGGAACGGCCTCCCCGTCCCTGCGCCGACTCGTTTGGGCCACATTGGCATGCTAACAACCCTGGCGCCAATGCCAACCGGGTAAGCCGTCCCGCGCCGGCCCGGCGGCAGCCCGTTCCGCTACGACTCGAACGCCTCGGGCGGCGGGCAGGCGCACATGAGATTCCGGTCGCCGTAGGCCCCGTCGATCCGGCGCACCGGCGGCCAGTACTTCGCCCGCCGGTCGCCGACCGCCGGGTACGCGGCGGTCTCGCGCTCGTAGGGGTGCTTCCAGTCCCCGCTGATCAGCGCGCTCGCCGTGTGGGGCGCATTGCGGAGCGGGTTGTCGGTCGCGTCGTACTCGCCGGCGGCGACCAGCGCGATCTCGTGCCGGATGGCGATCATCGCATCGCAGAACCGGTCAAGCTCGGCCAGGTCCTCGCTCTCGGTCGGCTCGACCATCAGCGTGCCCGCGACCGGGAACGACATGGTCGGCGCGTGGAACCCGTAGTCGATCAGCCGCTTGGCCACGTCCTCGTTGGTGATCCCCGTCTGGGCGGCGATCGGCCGCAGGTCCAGGATGCACTCGTGCGCCACCAGCCCGCCCTGGCCGGTGTAGAGCACGGGGAAATGCTCGTCCAGCCGCCTGGCCACGTAATTCGCGGACAGGATCGCGACCTGGGTCGCGCGGCGCAGCCCCTCCGCACCCATCATCTTGATGTAGGCCCAGGAGATGGGCAGGATCCCGGCCGATCCGAACGGCGCCGCCGCAACCGGCCCGGCCAGGGTGCTCGCCCGCAGGTCCTCCTCGACCAGGCTGCCGGGCACGGGCTCGTCCGCGAGCTCGGGGTGGCCGGGCAGGAACCGGGCCAGGTGCGCCCGCGCGGCGACCGGCCCGACGCCGGGACCGCCGCCGCCGTGCGGGATGCAGAAGGTCTTGTGCAGGTTCAGGTGCGAGACGTCCGCGCCGAACTTGCCGGGCCGGGCCAGGCCGACCAGCGCGTTCAGGTTGGCGCCGTCCACGTAGACCTGGCCGCCCACGCCGTGGACCGCCGCGCAGACCTCGCCGATCGTGTCCTCGAACACGCCGTTCGTCGACGGGTAGGTCACCATGATCGCGGCCACGGCGGGCCCGTGCGCGTCGAGCTTGGCCTGGAGGTCACCGAGGTCGATCGCGCCGTCGGAGCCGCACTTGACGACCACGACCCGCATGCCCGCGAGCACCGCGCTGGCGGCGTTCGTGCCGTGCGCCGACTCGGGGATCAGGCAGATCGTCCGCTCGGGCTCGCTCCGGGAGCGGTGATAGCCGCGGATCGCGAGGAGGCCGGCCAGCTCGCCCTGGGAGCCGGCGTTCGGCTGCAGGCTGACCGCGTCGTATCCGGTGATCTCGGTCAGCGCCGCGGCCAGCTCGCCGATCAGCTCCCGGTAGCCGCGGGTCTGCCCGTGGGGCGCGAACGGGTGCAGCCCGGCGAACTCCGGCCAGGTGATGGCCTCCATCTCGGCCGCGGCGTTCAGCTTCATCGTGCATGACCCAAGCGGGATCATCGACCGGTCGAGCGCGATGTCCCGGTCGGCCAGGCGCCGCAGATACCTGAGCATCGCGGTCTCGCTGCGGTAGGTGTTGAAGACCGGATGGGACAGGAACGGGGTGACCCGGGCCAGTCCGGCAGGCAGCCGGCCGGCCGCGTCCGGCGGGACCGGGACCTCGCGCCCGGCCAGCGCGCTAGCCACGGCGCTCAGCTGCTCGTCGGTGGTGGTCTCGTCACAGGCGACCTGGACGACATCGGGCGAGGCCAGGTACACGTTGAAGCCGGCCGCCTCGGCCCTTTCCGCCGCCTGGACCGCCGCACCGGGCATCGAGATCGCGACGGTGTCGAAGAAGTCGGGCGACCTGGTCGCGTACCCGGCCGCGGCGAGCGCGTCGGCCAGTCTGGCCGCCTGCTCGTGGACGCGGCGGGCGATCGCGGTCAGCCCGTCCGGCCCGTGGTAGGAGGCGTACATCGCGGCAATGACCGCGAGCAGGACCTGCGCCGTGCAGATGTTGCTGGTCGCCTTCTCGCGGCGGATGTGCTGCTCGCGGGCCTGGAGGGCGAGCCGGTAGGCGGGCTGGCCGTCGGCATCGACCGAGACGCCGACCAGGCGGCCGGGCAGCTGGCGCTTGAGGCCGTCCTGGACGCAGATGTAGCCCGCGTGCGGGCCGCCGAAGCCCATCGGCACGCCGAAGCGCTGGGTGGATCCGATCGCAATGTCCGCGCCCAGCTCCCCGGGCGGGGTCAGCAGCGTCAGCGCGAGCAGGTCGGCGGCGACGATTGCCCTCGCGCCCCTGGCCTTGGCGGCCGCGATCGCCGGGCGCAGGTCGCGGACCGCCCCGCTGGCGCCCGGGTACTGCAGCAGCACGCCGAAGAGCTCGCCCTCCGGCTGCGCCGCGATCAGATCCTCGGTCACGTCGGCGATGACCAGCTCGATGCCCAGGGGCTCGGCCCGCGTCGCGAGCACGGCGAGCGTCTGCGGCAGGCAATCGGCATCGGCCAGGAATACGCTGCCCTTGCCGGCCGCGCGCCGCGCCAGCGTCATCCCCTCGGCCGCCGCGCTGGCCTCGTCCAGCATCGAGGCGCCGGCGACCGGCAGCGCGGTCAGGTCCTCGATCATGGTCTGGAAATTGAGCAGCGCCTCGAGCCGGCCCTGCGAGATCTCCGGCTGGTAGGGCGTGTACGCGGTGTACCAGGCCGGGTTCTCGAGCAGGTTGCGCCGGATGACCGCGGGCGTGATCGTCCCGTAGTAGCCAAGGCCGATCATCGAGGTGGCGACCGTGTTCTGGCTGGCCAGTCGGCGCAGCTCGGCCAGGACCTCGTCCTCGGAGAGCGCCTGCGCGAGGCTCAGCGGCCGGTCACCGGCCAGGCCCTTGGGCAGTGCGGCGCTGGTCAGCTCGTCCAGGGACGCGTAGCCGACGGCTTCGAGCATGCGGGCCTGGTCGGCGTTATCCGGACCGATGTGACGCTGAGCGAATTCCACTGGGAGCCTCCCGGGACGTGCGGCGACGTACTCCCCCTCTGTCGACCCACCACCGCGGGCTCCAGAGATGCGCGCGCCTGGCCGGTCCTGGTGCCTGAGAGGTTCCGGGGAGGTTGCCCCTTCGGCGCCCCGCCTGGCTGTGCGGGGTCTCTCCCGACTGGCGCGATTAGCGGTCCGAGCTTACCCGAGATGGCGCGGATCGGCGGGCCGAGCCGGGCCCTCCCCAGGTGGCCGGCATCAGGCCAGATCGAGGCGGTAGCAGTTGGTCTCCCGGCGGGTGAAGCCAAGCGACTGGTACAGGCCGTTGGCCGCTGTTCTGGCGGGGCGCGTGGTCAGCTCCAGACTGTGGAGGCCCCTGGCCGCCGCCCGCTCGATCAGGGCATGCATGAGCGCGCTGCTGACGTGCTCGCCGCGCGCGCTCTCGTCGACGACGACCTCCTCGACGTACCCGGCGGCACCGGCCAGCGTGGTCAGCGTGAGCAGCAGCGCCATCCCCACGATCTGGCCCTCTCGCCGGGCGACGAGCACCTCAGTCGAGGGCGTCTGCAGGACGTGCCGGACGCGGTCGGCTGTCAGCGGCGCCGCCCGGCTCGAGACCTGCGGCAGCAGCCGGGCCAGGGCCGGAGCGGCCGCATCGGCCTCGGCCTGGGTCAGAACGGCGATCTGAACGGCGGCCACCCGCCCATTGTGCCGGTTTGTCGCACTGCCCTGGCTGCCGCAGCCAGACGTTCGGAACGGCAAATCTGAGTTGCGGCTTATGGGCCGGTGTGGGACCGTCAGCAGCGAGACTGAACCTCCACGGGGAGAACGAGATGTTCGGGATCCA
>Ga0209380_10000022_pt1 | contig 86591 bp, 65 predicted proteins | sample HubBroMetageWFT6_FD_188347 | JGI IMG/M metagenome (GOLD analysis project Ga0209380, IMG submission 188347) | Warmed and freeze-thawed soil microbial communities from the Hubbard Brook experimental Forest, New Hampshire - Hubbard Brook CCASE Soil... | ecosystem: Environmental > Terrestrial >...
TCGAACGGCCGGTCGCCACCAAGGGAGTGGGCCTCCACACAGCCGTAAAGTCCCAACTGCGACTGGTGCCCGCCCCAGCCAATACCGGAATCGTGTTCCGGCGCGTGGACCTCGACAATTTTGAGATCGAAGCGCATGTGCGAAACGTGGCCCGCGTCAGCTATGCGACCAGCCTGATGAAAAAGGGCGTGCTGCTCTCTACGACCGAGCACGTTCTTGCCGCGCTCTATTCTTGCGGCGTGGACAACGTGTACATCGAGCTGGACGCGCTGGAATTGCCCATCCTGGATGGTTCCTCGCAGCCATTCATCGAAATGCTCGGGCAGGCCGGAATTCGGCGCCTGCGCAACCGGCGGCGTTATTTGAAAATCGTAAGACCTTTGGAAATTTCCGACGGCGGCCGGCGCATCGGAATCTACCCGGCGGACGATTTCCGGGTCCGGTGTTATGTGGAATACGCTCATCCGGCCGTGGGGGCGCAGGAAATCGAATTGCGCGTGGGACGCGAGTCGTTCAGCCGGATGCTAGCGCCCGCCAGAACGTTTGGCTTCGTCCAGGATTTTGAAGGGTTGCGCCGTATGGGACTGATTCGCGGCGGCTCGCTCGAAAACGCCATCGTCCTGAACGAAAGCGGGGTTATGAACGGCCCCTTGCGGTTCCCGGATGAGTTTGGCAGACACAAGGCGTTGGACCTGATCGGCGATTTGGCGCTGGTCGGCCGCCCGCTACTCGCCCGCGTCGAAGCTCACAAGGCTGGCCACGCCCTGCACACCCAATTGGTTACACGCCTGCTCGCCGATCCTTCGCTTTGGACCGAGACTTACGACGAAAGCCCCGCGCCGCGTACACAGGTTCGCGCCGAGGCTGCCGCTTCCGCCGCAGATTGATTTTACTTTCCCTACGCCGAGAAATTTTCATGTCTACAAAGGCGTATTCAATTTATTGGCGGGCTATCGGCCGTCGCAACTCTGCCCATTTCCACGCGAATTACTGCGGTCTGATCGGTGAAGAAATGCCGTCGACCCGTTGAACCAGGCAGCACCGGATCAGCAGAAATCACATATCCGCTGCTGCCATTCTTTTCATCGGGGCCGGTGGTCTGTGACATTTGATAGTGAAAGACATAGCCCGCTTTTATGCCTCTGGTCAGAGCGGAATCGACGAGGTCAGCGGCATCCTCGGAAGGGCCGGCACCGTTCGCTGCCGGGCCAAGGTTTAAGAGTCCAGCGGGGTACTTGCCATACGAAGTCGAATACGCGAGCGCGGCCACGTTAAGCGTCCGAAGCGACCCGACCGCCGCCGCTTCATTTGCCGCCATTTTCGAGCGCAATAAATTCGGGATGGCTATCGCTGCGACAATCAAAATGATCGGTATGATTGCGATCCCGAAATACCCGAGGACGAGTCCTGCAAGGGCCATTCCGGCGCCGGTTTTCCTCCCACCGCTACGGCGAATATCAGAGCGCGAAATGTGCCCGAATATGATGGCAGCCACAGCGGAGGGGAAGATGAAAAACAGAAGTCCACAAAGCAGGCTGACAATGGCAAGCCCGCTGGTTGTCGGAGTGATGGGCGGGGCCGGGGGCGCCGCGTACGCGGAAGCCGGAGAAGGCGCCTCCATCGGCGACAATCTCGCGCCGCACTGGGGACAGAACGAGGGGTTACCGTCTGGAATCTGGTTTCCGCAGGAGGTGCAGGTTGGCATGCCGTTACCTCGACTCCGTGAGCGATTTCTTCGCACAGTACTCCAGTTATCGAATAAGTCAAACCTAATGTCGGGATAAATTGCGCCTCGGAGTTACTCCATTCGCACCTTTTCCGCATGCGATTCGTTGTCAAACCTCGCGGAAACGCTGACAATGCAGGCATGGCAAATTCCGACTTCGTGATTGTGATTCTGGCGGCGGGCAAGGGCACGCGGCTGAAATCCGCGCTGGGAAAAGTGTTGCACCGCGCGGGCGGCAGGACGCTGGTCGAGCACGTGGTACGCGCGTGCATGCCGCTCAAGCCGCGAGAGATCGTGGCGGTCGTGGGGCACCAGGCCGAGGACGTGAGCGCCGCGGTGGCGCCGCTCGGCGTCAAAACGGTGTTGCAAGAGCCGCAGCGCGGCACGGGCCACGCCATGCTGGTGGCGCGGCGGTCAATTTCATCGCGCGCGAAGTTTGCGATTATTCTTCCGGGCGACGCCCCCCTGATCCGCACGGAAACGATTGCCGCGCTGGCCAGCGCGCACCGCGACAGCGGCGCCGCCGCGACCATCCTTTCCGCGGAAATCGAAAGCCCTGCGGGATACGGGCGCATCGTCCGCCAGGACGACGGCTCGGTGGCCGCAATTGTCGAGGATTCGGCGCTCACCGGCGAGCAACGCTCCCTCCGCGAAATTAATTCCAGCATCTACTGCTTCACTCTCGAAAAATTATGGCCATGCCTGGCGGCCGTCAAACCGCAGAACGTGCATAGAGAGTTGTATCTGACGGACGCCATTGCGTTGTTGCGGCAAAAAAGCGAAAAAGTGCAAGCCGTCCGCGCCGCGGATCCCGATGAAGTCCTGGGCTGCAACACGCGCGGCGATCTCGCCGCCGTGGACGCCGTGTTTCGGCGCCGCAAGCGCGCTGCCATCATGGATGCGGGCGTGACGATTGAACTTCCGGAGACGGTTTTGATCGACCCCGAAGTCACTGTCGGCGCGGATTCGCGCATCGAGCCGTGCGTGCAACTTCTGGGAAAAACGCGCGTCGGCGCGGGCTGCACCATCCGCACCGGAAGTGTCCTGTCCGACGCCGTGCTCGAAGACAGCGTGCTCGTGAAGCCCTACACCATCGTAACCGCGAGCCACCTCTCGCGCGGCGCGCAGGTCGGCCCGTTCGCGCATCTGCGCGACGGCGCGCGCCTCGAAGAGAACACGCGCGTGGGAAATTTCGTCGAGGTGAAGAAGAGCGTCCTCGGCGAAGGTGTGAAGTCCATGCATCTCACCTATCTGGGCGACGCGCGCATCGGCAGCGGCACCAACATCGGCGCGGGGACGATCACGTGCAATTACGACGGCGTGAACAAGAATCCCACGACCATCGGCAAGCGCGTCTTTATCGGCAGCGATACGGCGCTGGTCGCGCCCGTGCGCGTGGGCGACGGCGCCTACATCGGGGCGGGCTCGGTGATCACCAAAAACGTGCCGCCCGATGCATTGGGAGTCGCGCGCGGGCAGCAGGTGAACAAGCTCGGCTGGGCCGCGGCCCGCCGCCGCGAACGCGCCGCCGCGGGCAAGCGCGCGAAACCCCGCCCTCGCAAAAAGTCGAAGCGAAAAACGCGCAAGAAGCGGTAGCACAGGCTTCAGCCTGTGGGGTTTCTCCGAACCTGGAAAAATTAATCCTAAAGTAAAATCAAAATCCGCAAGCTGAAGCGTGCGCCACTTAAGAACGCCGCTCCTCTGCTGCGTTTCGCCATGACGACGGAATATCTCCTCACGGTGTGCTAAAATGCACTGGAGGGGAGAAGACTCGCGATGAAATTTGGGGTGGTCGTGTTTCCGGGCTCGAACTGCGATCACGACGCCTGGTACGCGCTCGGCAAAGTCCTCCACCAGCCGGTCGAATTTCTGTGGCATCAATCCGAAGAAATAAATGGTTTTGACGCGATACTGCTGCCCGGCGGATTTTCTTTTGGCGACTATCTGCGCACCGGGGCGATCGCCCGATTTTCTCCGGTGATGCGCGCGGTGAAAAAATTCGCGCGCGCCGGAGGGCTCGTCCTCGGCATATGCAACGGCTTCCAGATTCTATGCGAAGCGGGTTTGCTGCCCGGCGTACTGCAGCGCAATGCCGGACTTCGGTTTGTGTGCCGGCAGGTGCACGTCCGGGTGGAAACGACGGACTCACCGTTTACCGCCTCGGCCAAATCCGGCCAAGTGCTGCAAATGCCGATCGCGCATGGCGACGGAAATTATTTCTGCGACCAAGCCATGCTGGCCGGCCTCGAGCGCAATCAACAAATTGTGTTCCGGTACACGACCGCGGATGGACGCGTGGACGCGGCGGCCAATCCGAACGGCTCGCTCGCGAATATCGCGGGCGTATGCAATCTTGAGCGCAACGTGTTGGGCCTCATGCCGCATCCGGAACGCGCGGTGGAAGCGGCGCTCGGCTCGGCCGACGGGCTGGTGATCCTCCGCTCACTGATCGAATCGTTGACGCGGCGCTCGGTGGTTTCGGCATGAGCGCATAATTCTTGTGCTTCTTGGAACCTACGCAAGGCCGGGCATAGTTGTGATGTATGGTTTTCGTAGCGCCGGCGTCCTGCCGGCATTTTTGTTGCATTTTGTAAACTCAAGAAACTGCCGGCGAGACGCCGGTGCTACAAGAGAACATCGCGAACGCCTAAATGCTAGACACCGAAATGAAAGTTACGCCGGAACTGGCGGCCGAGCATGGTCTCAGCGCCGAGGAATACACGCGCATCCTGAAAATTCTTGGGCGCGAACCGAATTTCACCGAGCTGGGCATCTTCAGCGTGATGTGGAGCGAGCACTGCTCGTACAAATCGAGCAAGGTGCATCTGCGGCGCCTGCCAACGCGCGGGCCGCAGGTGTTGCAGGGGCCCGGCGAAAATGCGGGCGTGGTGGACATCGGCGACGGCCTCGCCGCCGCGTTCAAGATGGAGTCGCACAATCATCCGAGCTACGTTGAGCCGTTTCAGGGCGCGGCCACCGGCGTCGGAGGAATTCTTCGCGACATTTTTACGATGGGCGCGCGGCCAATTGCCGTGCTCGATTCGCTTCGCTTCGGCCCGATTTCTTCGGGCGCTTCAGGGGCTAAAGCCCTTCAGAGGAACACTTCATTGGCCGGGCTAAAGCCCGGCCCTCCAAACCCCCGCACTACGAGACCCGATACTGCGCACCTCGATATGGCGAGCCTCGGCACTGCAAGCCCCAGCACAAAGAACCGCGACCCTGAGGACCTTACCGCTCCGTCTGTGAATTCTCCGTCTATGAATTTTGGAGGGACGGGCTTCAGCCCGTCCGAAAGCGCTGCCCAAGACGGGGCTTTAGCCCCTGAAGCGGATGAGGCCACCATCGCGCGCAACCGGCGCATTCTCGACGGGGTCGTGCGCGGGATCGCGCACTACGGCAACTGTTTTGGCGTGCCGACGGTCGGCGGCGAAGTGCAATTCGAGCCGGGCTATTCGGCGAATCCGCTGGTCAACGTGCTCGCTCTCGGCATCGCAAAAAAAGAGGATTTGTTTTTCGCCAAGGCGCGTGGCGTGGGCAATCCCGTGATTTACGTGGGCGCGAAAACCGGGCGAGACGGCATTCACGGCGCGTCGCTTCTGGCCTCGGCGGAATTCACCGAGGAGTCGCAGCAAAAGCGGCCCAACGTGCAAGTCGGCGACCCGTTCGTGGAAAAGCTGCTGCTGGAGGCATGCCTCGAAGCGATGCAGACCGGCGCGGTCGTCGCCATTCAGGACATGGGAGCGGCGGGTCTTACGAGTTCGTCGTGCGAGATGGCCTCGCGCGGCGGCCTGGGCATCGAGATCGAACTGGCGCGCGTGCCGCAACGTGAACCCGGCATGACGGCGTACGAAATGATGCTTAGCGAATCGCAGGAGCGCATGCTGCTGGTGGCCGAGCGCGGCCGCGAACAGGAAGTGCTGAAAGTATTCGCCAAGTGGGGGCTCGACGCGGTCGAAATCGGGCGCATTACCGAGGACGGTTTGGTGCGCGTGCTGCACCACGGAAAGATCGTGGCGGAAATTCCCGCGCACGCGCTGGCGGAAGAGGGGCCGGTCTATCAGCGTCCACTCGTGCCGCCCGCTCCTGTTGAGCACGAACGCCTGGTTGAATTCGGAGCGGCGGGCACGAACCTCACCGAAAATTTCCGCGCATTGCTCGCGGCGCCCACGATTGCCTCAAAGCGCTGGATCTGGGAGCAGTACGATTACATGGTGCGCACCAACACGCTCGAAGGTCCGGGGGCGGGCGACGCAGCCGTCGTGCGCATCAAGGGCACCAAGCGGGCGCTTGCGCTCTCGTCCGACGGCAATGGCCGCTGGTGCCGCCTCGATCCATTCGCCGGCGCGCAACTTGCCGTGGCCGAGGCCGCGCGCAATGTGGCCTGTTCCGGCGCGAAGCCTTTGGCCGCCACCAATTGCCTCAATTTTGGCAGCCCCGAAAAACCGGACGTGATGTGGCAGTTCAGCCGCGCGATTGACGGCATCGCCGAGGCTTGCGCCCTTCTCGAAATTCCCATCACCGGCGGCAACGTGAGTTTCTACAACGAGACGCTCGGCCACTCCATCGATCCCACGCCAGTTCTCGGCGTGCTCGGAATGATCGAAGACGCTTCGCGCGCGTTGGGGATGGCATTTCGCGCGGAAGGTGATTACGTTTTGCTTCTCGACGGGGATACGAAGGACTGGCTTGTCGTTACGCTTGGGAGCCCTGGCGCGATAAAGATGTATATACCTGTGGTCAGATCGAATGACGCGGCTGGCATGAACCAAGAGTTTTCTTCATCGGAATACGCGCGCACAATTCGCGGCATCGAAGCCGGTGCTGCGCCGGCAGCGAATCTCGTGGCGGAAAAGCGGTTGATCGCCGCCCTCGTCGCTCTTTCAGCCGACGGCAAGTTGCAATCCGCGCACGACGTGAGCGACGGCGGCCTCGCCGTCACACTCGCCGAATCCTGCTTTGCGAGCAACGGCCTCTCGACGCGCATTTTGTTCACGAGCAAGGAGCCGGACGAGGCGGCGCTTTTCGGCGAACGCGGCGCGCGCGCTATCGTATCGGTTACTCCCGAAAATGTTGCCGCCGTGCGCCGGATTGCGGCACAATATGAAGTGGCAGTCGTGGAAGTTGGCCGAGTCACCCGCGGCGAATTCCGCATCGAACTGAATGGCAGGGAAGCGGTCAGCGCCGAAGTCCCCTCTCTCGCTGACGCCTGGACCGGAGCCCTCGAACGGCTCCTGTGCGGGAACGATCTCCGAAAGGCAGAATGAACAGCCTGATCGAAATTGAGAACGACCGGTTTCACGATCACTGCGGCGTGTGCGGGGTCTTCGGCCATCCCGAAGCCGCGAAGATGGCCTACCTGGGCCTCTATGCGCTGCAGCATCGCGGGCAGGAATCGGCCGGCATCGTCTCCAGCGACGGGCGCGAGCTGCATCTCGAAAAGAGCATGGGCCTGGTGGCCGATATTTTTCAGCCCGAGGTGCTGGCGCGCCTTCCGGGTGACGCGGCGCTCGGCCACACGCGCTATTCGACCGCCGGCGACACTTCGCTGATGAACGCGCAGCCGATCGTGATCGACTGCAACAAAGGCAAGCTGGCCCTTGGCCACAACGGCAATCTGCCGAGCGCCGCGAAATGGCGCCGCACGCTCGAGCATCGCGGCTCGATCTTTCAGACCACCAGCGACACCGAAGTGATCGTGCACCTCGTGGCGCGCAGCCAGGCGCGGAATCTTTCCGGGGCGCTCGCCGATGCGCTGAACCAGGTCGAGGGCGCGTATTCGCTGCTGGTGCTGACGCGCGACGAAATGTACGCGCTGCGCGATCCCCGCGGCTTCCGCCCGCTGGCGCTCGGCCAGCTGGACGGCGCGTGGATCGCGGCTTCGGAAACGTGCGCGTTCGACTTAATCGGCGCGACCTACGTGCGCGACGTCGAGCCCGGAGAAATGCTGCGCATCACGCGCGCGGGAATCGAGTCGTTGCACTTCGCGCCGGAAAAGCCGTTGCAGCAATGCATTTTCGAGCATGTCTACTTTTCGCGACCCGATAGTCTCGTTTTCGGGCGCGTGGTCGAGCAAAGCCGCGAAATGCTGGGCCGCCTGCTGGCGCGCGAACATGCGGTGCCCGCGGACATCGTCGTGCCCGTCCCTGATTCCGGTGTTCCGGCCGCAGTGGGATATTCGCAGGAGTCGGGCATCCCGTTCCGCATGGGCCTGATTCGCAATCACTATGTGGGGCGCACATTCATCGAGCCGCAGCAATCGATCCGCGATTTCGGCGTGAAGTTGAAACTCAATCCCGTCCCGGAACTCCTCCGCGGCAAGCGCGTGGTTCTGGTCGACGACTCCATCGTGCGCGGCACGACCAGCCGCAAGATCGTGCGCATGGTGCGCGAGGCCGGCGCGGCGGAAGTGCACGTGCGCATCAGTTGCCCACCCACGATTTCGCCGTGCTACTACGGAGTGGACACGCCGACGCGCGAGGAATTGATCGCTTCCGATGAATCGCGCGTACGCCCGCGGCTCACGCCCGAGGAAGCAAAAGAGTTCGAGGAACAAATGGATTCGCGTAAGATCCTTCTTGGCGCCGGGGTCTCGCCGGCGAAGTTGCAGCCATTGCGGAACGCGAAAACCGCCGGCGGGACGCCGGCGCCACCGGATTCCCGGTCCGACCGGAGCGAGCGCTCGGTCGAGGAAATTCGCCGTTATCTTGGCGCGGATACGCTGGGCTACCTCTCGCTCGAGAGTTTGCGGCGCGCGGTGGAAGATACGCGCGGCTCGTTCTGCACTTCCTGCTACACGGGCCTGTATCCGGTGGATGGCGCGCAGGGCGAGCTCGAATCCCGCGCGGTGGGCGCCGAAGAAGCGCCCTTTGTGGAAATTCAGGTGATGCCCAATGAACGCTGAAGAAACGATTCCGGTTGAGGTTAAAACAAAACCGGAGCTGGACAAGATCATACTCCGCGAGGCGCTGTCCTGGCTGTGGGTCATTCTGGCGTTCCTGTTCATCACCGGTACGATCGTGCAGGCCCGCGTGATTCCCTCCGGTTCGATGGAGAAAACGCTGCTCGTCGGGGATCACCTGCTGATGAGCCGCTTCGGGTACGAAGCCGAATTGCCCATGACGCCGCTGCACGTGCGCCTGTGGCGCAGCCCGCACCGCCAGCAGATTATCGTGTTTCGCGCGCCACTGCCGGGAACGCCGGATTACATCAAGCGCCTGATTGGATTGCCGGGGGACGAACTGGAAATTCGCGAAGGCGTCGTGTCCATCAACGGAAAATCGCTGAAGGAGCCGTACCGCGCGGACCCGCCGAATCCCTCCGACAATTACGGTCCAGTAACCGTCCCTGCGGGGGAATATTTCATGATGGGCGACAACCGCGACGATTCCTATGACAGCAGGTACTGGGGCTTCGTGCCCCGCGATAACATCATCGGCACGCCGGTCATGGTGTACATGTCGATCGACGCGCCCGAGGAAACCTGGAATCCGGGGCACATCCGCGACCGGATGATGACGTACGCAAGCGTTTTCCTGCATCCCGGCATCGTGCGTTGGCGCCGCATCTTCAAAATGTTTTGATCGGACCGGAGCAAGCCGTCCGGCTCCTCTCGCCACGGCAGAAAGTGTTCTTCGTTCAGGGTGCGGGCTGAACTTGCAGCCCGCCGATAATATGGACTACACCGACGCAGGTGTGGATATTTCGCTTGCGGATCAGGCCAAGCAGCGCATCCGGCGCCTGGCATCGCACACGTTCACGCGCGGAGTGATCGGCGGGATCGGCTCGTTCGGCGGGCTGTTCGCGCTGGACAAGAAATGGCGCGAGCCGGTGCTAGTGTCCAGCGCCGACGGCGTGGGCACGAAACTGAAAATCGCCATGGCCATGAATATTCACTCCACCGTCGGCGCCGACCTCGTGAATCACTGCGTCAATGACATCCTCACACTCGGCGCCGAGCCGCTCTTCTTCCTCGATTATCTGGCCATGTCGAAAATGGATCCCAACGTGGTCGAGCAACTGGTCGAGGGAATGTCGAGAGCCTGCCATTCCGCCGGGTGCGCGTTGATCGGCGGCGAGACCGCGGAAATGCCCGGCTTCTATGGACCGGGAGAGTACGACCTCGCAGGATTCATCGTCGGCGTCATGGAACGCGCGAGCCTGAAGAAAACCAATGCCGTGAAGCCGGGCGATTTGCTTTTCGCGCTTCCTTCGACGGGGCTGCACACCAACGGCTATTCGCTGGCGGGCAAGCTGGTGTTCGATCTCGCGGGCTTGCACCCTGAAACGTACGTCGCCGAAGTCAGCAACAAAATCGGCGCGGAACTGCTGCGCCCGCACCGCTGCTACTGGCCGATGCTGAAGACCACCGTGGCGCGCGGCTGGCTCTCCGCGATGGCGCACATTACCGGCGGCGGCATTCCCGGAAATTTGCCGCGCGTGCTGCCGCGCGGCGCGCAGGCGGAAATCGAGTTGGGCGCCTGGCCCGTGCCGCCGATTTTTTCCTACCTCGCCACGCTCGGCAAACTCGAGCGCGACGATTTGCTGCGCGTCTTCAACATGGGCGTGGGCATGATCCTGGTCGTGCCGGTCGAAAATCATCGCGCCGTCGAATCCGAACTGAAGCGCCGCCGCGAAAAGTACTACCGCATCGGCCAGGTCCGCCGCGGCGATCCGCGCAAACCGCAAGTGGTGTTCTCTGGAACTCTGTCGCTGTAGTAGCCACTCGCGCAATGATTCGCGACGCCAGGTAGCAATCCCGCGCCGTGAACGTGTTTTGAATTCCAATCTCAAATTAGAAATTTCAAATTGTCCAGTGCTCACCGGCGGTCTTCGCGAGGCTGCAACGCCCTTGCTTTCGCGCTTAAGAATTTGATAAACAATACCTATTGAATATGCTTCGCCCGCGTTTCATTCTCGTTCTTCTTTTCCTCCCAGCGCTTTTCCCGTTTTTCGCGGGCGCGCAAGGTCCAATCGCGCCGCCTTCCGCTCCCGCGGAATCCGCCCGTGCCGACCAGAATTCGTCCGACGGCTTGCAGTTGCGACTACAAGATCTTTTGAATGCCGCGAAGGACCGCGATGTCCCAAAACTGAAATCTTTGATTAGACAAATGGAAATTCCAAATTACGAGGATTGGTTCGCGAAAACCTATGGAGAGGAAAAGGGCGAACGCTTGGCCGGTGCCTATGAACGCAACCTCGGAAACAGTGAAAGCGATCTAGAAACGCTCTTCACGCAATTGGCAGGCGAAGATGGAGAATTTACCTTGCGCAAAGCAAGCGACGCGCAAGCCTCAGGACAAACCCTGGGAGGAAATGCACCCGCGATGAGGGGCCAGCAGGACCCGGCCGACCCTATTTTCGCGAGTTGGAATAACGGAGGGTCGTCCGCACCTATTAGAGTTCGCCCCCTCGGCTCTTTTGTTTATATCGACGGAAGTTTTCGGTTGCTCAGAACATTCAGGATCATGGCAACCCGCCCCATGATGGGATCAGGTGCTCCTGCACCGCGAGGCACTTGGTCTACCACAACCGGCCCTGCGCCGAACGATGTTCCCGGTAGCGGGCCGACCAATGGCCCCGTTCAGCAGGGCGTTCGTATTGCCTCGCTGCCAAGCTGCGACTATTGTCCCGCCGCTGAGTATTCCGCTGCGGCTCGGAAAAAACATCTGGAGGGAACCGTGGTCCTTCAGACGATCGTCCAGCCAGACGGCTCGGCCACGGACATGCAGGTCGTGAAGTCCTCTGACCCGGAACTGACTCAAATGGCCATGGACGGCGTAAGCAGATGGCGCTTCAAACCCGCACGTGATGAAGATGGCGAGCCGGTGCCCTACAGGGTGGCGATCGACGTGAGCTTCCGTCTCGCCAAATGAACGTTTCGAAAGTTCCTGACTATGAACGGTGTGCCAGTCGCCTCGCCCTACAAATCGCTAGACGTTCCGTGAGATCCCAAGCAGCACAGCCACTCTTGGTTGTGGGGGTTTGCGAGTGTTGATAAATTGGTAGTCCGGGCGTACGGCTACAAAACCGCAAAGCCAAGAGTGGCTGTGCTACCAATTCAAATATAGCCGGCTGCGTGAATTTTCGAGGGCATTGCACTATTACGAAGACGAGGCACAGTGAATAATCCATGCCCGACGCTGCCGTCGACCCATTGATACTTGATCTCCTCGAATGGCTGGCAAGCGGCGAGAGGACCTACCTGGAAACGATCGAACTTTGGCGCACGTCCTGCCCGAGACTTCCCGTCTGGGAAGACGCAAAGGATCGCATTTTCGTCGCGGAAGAGTATATCTACGGACGCGAGATCGTCAGGATTACTCTCGCAGGTTTTGCGTTTCTTCGACAGCGAAAAACGTCTCAAAGACCTGGCGCCTCCCGCCCGGTCTAATTTCATCCGTTGACCCGATTGCCGCGCAGGCGGCGTCGTGCTAGCATCCGCGAAATGAGGAACGTGTCCGGGCACCCGGAACACGGTCCATCATCCTTCCAAATATTACGCCGCAATTATTTCCGGTGCGGCCACCCGCCACCGCGGGCGTGCCCGCCGCGAACGGCGCTCAGGGGGTTGAACGATGAAAGCTTACGCTACGCAGTCCATACGCAATGTGGGGATTGCCGGTCACGGCGACACGGGGAAAACCCAGCTGGTGTCGTCGTTGCTGTTCACCGCGGGGATGACCACCCGGCTGGGAAAGGTCGCCGAGGGAAACACGGTTACCGACTGGGACGAAGAGGAAATCGCCAGGAAAATCACGATTCACTCGAGCCTGGCTTACGCCGAGTGGTCGCCCACCGGGCAGGCGGAAAAAATAAAAATTAATTTCTTGGATACGCCGGGTTACAGCACGTTTCTGAACGATACGCGCGCGTCCCTGGTGGCGGCCGACGCGGTGCTGATCCTGGTGGACGCCGCGGCGGGCGTGCAGGTGGTCACGGAAAAAGTGTGGGACTACGCGACCGAATATGACGTGCCGCGCGCCTTCGCCATCAACTGGATGGACCGCGAGCTGGCGAATTACGATCGCGCGCTGGAGTCCATCACGCGCGTGTTCGGCCGCAACGTCGTGCCGCTGCAATTGCCGATCGGCGCGGAGAAATCGTTTCGCGGGGTGGTCGACCTGATCACGATGAAAGCGCATGTCTACACGCCCGACGGCGACGGCAAGCCGAAGATCGAGGAGATTCCCGAGGATTTGGCCGAGGCCGCCAAGGCCGCGCACGAAGCGCTGGTGGAAATGGTCGCCGAGGGCGATGACGCGCTGATGGAAGAATTCTTCGAGAAGGGCACGCTGCCGATCGAAGACCTGAGGAAGGGCCTGCGCGAGGCGTTCCAGGCCAAGCGCATCTATCCGGTCGTGCTGACCTCCGCGCTGCACAATATCGGCAGTGCCACGCTGCTCGATTTGCTGGCCGACATTTTTCCGGACCCTTCGCAGCGCGGCTCGGCCATTGGCCACAGCGAGACCGCCAGCAAAGGCGGCGAAGTGCAGCGAAAAATCGCCGACGCCGAGCCGCTGTCCATTTTTGTGTTCAAGACGCTGGCCGACCCCTTCTCCGGGCGGATCAGCTATTTCAAGGTGATGTCCGGGGTCCTGAAAAACGACGCGATGCCCCAGAACTTCACGCGGGGCACGAGCGAACGCCTGCAGCACATCCAGGTGATGCAGGGCAAGACGCCCACCGCCGTGCCGGAACTCCACGCCGGCGATCTGGGCACCGTCGCAAAGCTCAAGGAAACATTCACTGGCGACACGCTCGGCGACAAGTCGGCGCCCATCCATTATCCGCTGCCGCACGTTCCCGAGCCTTCCATCACCTTCGCCGTCGAACCCAAGACGCGCGCGGATGAAGACCGCATCGGCCCCGCAATCCATCGCATTCTGGAGGAAGATCCGTCGTTGCGTTTTTCGCGCGATCCGCAGACCAAGGAGTTTCTATTGGCGGGCTCGGGCCAGCAGCACATCGAGGTGGTGGTCGCCAAGCTGCACAAGCGTTACCACGTGGACCTGACGCTCAAACCGCCCAAGGTGCCTTATCGCGAAACCATCCGCGGTAAAGCCGACGCCGAAGGGAAGCACAAAAAACAGACCGGTGGGCACGGGCAGTTCGGCGTGTGCCGCATTCGCATGGAGCCGGGGGCGCGCGGCACGGGAATTGAATTCGTGGACGACATTTTCGGCGGCGCGATTCCCAAGAACTGGATCCCCTCGGTCGAGAAAGGCATCCGCGCTTCGGCCGAGCGCGGCTATCTCGCGGGCTTCCCCGTCGTGGATTTCCGCGCCATCCTGTACGACGGAAAATATCACGACGTGGACAGCTCCGACATGGCCTTCAAAATAGCCGGATCGCTGGCGTTCAAGGAAGGCATGAAGCAGGCCCGGCCCGCGCTCCTGGAACCTGTGATGCACGTCGAGGTGTATGCGCCGGACCAGTATTCGGGCGACATCATGGGCGACCTCAGTTCGCGGCGCGGCCGGATCAGCGGCAGCGAAGCGCGCGGTTCCAGCGTTATCGTCAAGGCGCAAGTCCCGCTGGCCGAGATGCTTAATTACGCGACCTCGTTGACGTCCATGACCCAGGGCCGCGCCACCTACACCATGGAATATTCGCACTACGACTATGTCCCGAGCGAAATCGCGGAGAAGGTGATCGCTGCGGCGAAAGCGGCGCGGGGAGTCGTGGTCGAAGAGGAAGAGCAGGTATAATCTGGAAGTTGGGTGTTAGAGGCTGGAGTCTGGACGGAAAGACCCGACATGAAGGGTCGCTCGCTGAATCAATTTGAGCCAAATTGGATGTTGTGCGTTTCTCCGCGTTTGAAACAATCTCCGCATTATGCCTAAAAAACTTTCTCCGCGTTGGGCCGATGCCACGCTCGCCGTTCACAGCGGCGAGCTGAAGCACGGGCGGAACGCCCCGGTCACCACGCCTGTGGTGCGCTCGGCGAATTTCACATTCGCGAGCACCGCGGAAATGAAGCGCTGGGCCGAGGGCAAATCAAAAGCCTTCATTTACACGCGCTACGGCAATCCGACGCTGGCCGTGGCCGAAGCGAAAATCGCGAGTCTCGAAAATGGCGAAGCCGCCCTGGTGATGGCTTCGGGATCGGCCGCGATTTCGAGCGCGCTCTTGTCCGTGCTGCGGGCTGGAGACGAATTGATCGCCACGCGCCAGCTCTACGGCGGTTCCTACCGCCTGTTGCGCGACATCCTTCCGAGGATGGGGATTCGCGCGCACCATGTGGAAGCAAATCTCGAGGGCCTGGACCGCCTGGTGAATGCAAACACCCGCGCGATCTATGTGGAATCGCCCACCAACCCCACGCTGGGCCTCGTGGATTTGAAAAAGGTCGTGGCCCTGGCGCGAAAGCACAAACTTGTTTCGCTCATGGACAACACCTTTGCGACGCCTATTCTGCAAAAGCCGCTGGACTTGGGCTTCGACTTGGTGATGCACAGCGCGACAAAATATCTGGCGGGCCACTCCGATATCGTAGCTGGAGCCGTGGCCGGAAACCGGGAACGGATTGCGAAGGCCCGCGAAACGATGATTTTACTCGGCGGATCGATGGACCCTGATCCTGCTTACCTCCTGATTCGCGGATTGAAAACGCTCGAAATTCGCGTCCGCCGGCAGAGCGAAAGCGCCTTGGCCGTGGCGCGCTTTCTGGAACGCCATCCAAAAATCGCGCGGGTGCACTACCCGGGATTGGCCTCCCATCCCGACCATGCCCTGGCAAAAAGGCAAATGACAGGCTTTGGCGGGATGCTGGCTTTCGACGTTAGAGGCGGCTTGCCCGCGGCACGCCGGTTCTGTGACCGAGCAAAGATATTCCTTCTGGCCGCGAGCCTGGGTGGAGTTGAATCACTCATAGTGCTCCCAATCTACACATCGCATTACCGAATGGTTACACAGGAACTGGCAGAGGCAGGCATCGGACCGGGCACCGTGCGCATGTCGATCGGCCTCGAGGATCCCGCCGATCTGCTCGCCGACGTGAAGGGGGCCCTCTCCTAATCGTCGGCATTTAAATGGGTTATAGGGATATTAACAGGGGATTGCAATCTCTATTGACCCCCTCGGGGGCATGTGATTTACAATAGTAGGGTTGGGTTCCTGGTGGCGGGAATCTGCCCCTAAGTTTGGCAAGCATGTTGCTCTCTTTAATCCGGAGGGCCGTGCTTCCAGTCGTTTCAAGTTGGTCCAAAAATACTCCCATGGGATATCGCGCTCAGAAATCGATCTCTTTGCTTTTCCTTGCTGCCGGTGTCGTTTTCGGTCTGGCTGGTTGTGAAGACTCGGCCAAGCGGCCCGTGCAAGTCCGGCCCGCCCAGATCACTCTGCCATCGCAAGAGCAGGCCCTGCCTGCGCTGCCTATCAATGCGCAACACAAATTTGTGACGCCGCTGATGATGGAGGCTCCGGATGCGGTGGAGCGGCTGGTGGCGAATAGCCAAGTTGCGTTCGACGCCGGCGAGCAGGATTTCCAGGCTGGCCATCTGGGCAAGGCGCGCGAGGAGTTCGATGTGGCGCTGGACGCGTTGCTGGCCAGCGGTTACGATCTCGACGCCGACCCGCGCCTGAGCAGCCTGTACCACCACATTATTGACACAGTGAGTCTGGACGAACTCGAAGCCTTCCGCGCCGGCGACGGTTTCAGCGAACAGGCATCCACGCCCGCCCCCATCGACGAAATCGCCGAGGAACCCATCCCTCAGCCGGAAAAGTTCGACCCCAATCTGCGCGGCCGAGCGGAAAGCGAAATGAGCGCCGTCGACCATGACGTTCCGCTGACGGTCAACGATCCGGTTCTCGCCTATGTGAACTATTTCAAGACGACGCGCGGAAGCGCGATCGTCGAAACCGGGCTGCGCCGCGAGGGACGCTATCGCGATATGGTCCGGCGGGTTTTGAAGGAAGAAGGCATGCCGCAGGATTTGATTTACCTGGCGCAGGCCGAGAGCGCGTTCCAGCCGCAGGCAGTGTCTAAAGCAGGCGCGCGCGGGATGTGGCAGTTCATGTCTTTTGCCGGGCGGAAGTACGGTCTGCAAAAGACCTGGTGGGTGGACGAGCGCCAGGATCCGGAAAGAGCCACCCGGGCCGCTGCGCGCGACTTGCGCGACCTGTATGCGCAGTTCGGCGACTGGTATCTGGCCATGGCCGCCTACAATTCCGGCGCGGGCGCCGTGCAGCACGCCATTGAGCGGACCGGCTACGCCGATTTCTGGGAGCTCTACCACCGCAATGTGCTGCCCAAGGAAACACAGAATTACGTGCCGATTATTCTGGCGCTGGATCTGATCTCCAAGGATCCTGCGCGCTACGGAATAGAATTCGAACCCGAGCCCCCCCTCAGGGCCGACAGCGTCAAGCCAGGGCAGGCGATTGATTTGCGCCTGGTCGCCGAAACGATAGACACCGATCTCGATTCCCTGCGCAGCCTCAATCCGGAGCTGTTGCGCCTGGTGACGCCGCCCGATCCGGAGTTTATCCTGCGCTTGCCCGAAGGAACGGCCGAGCGTTTCTTTGCGGAAATCGCGGCCATTCCACCGGAAAAATGGGTGAGCTGGCGCCGACACAAGGTCGAGCAAGGCGAGACACTTACCTCCATCGCCAAGCAGTATCGTGTTTCTCCGGCGGAAGTGGCGGATGCCAACGAGTTGGCCGTGGGGGCCCCGCTCGATGAAGGTCAAAAACTGATTATTCCCGCCGCCGCGCGATCCGAGGCCTCTACTGGCAAGCTGATCCGCTACCGGGTGCGCCGTACGGACACCATCGCCACGATTGCCGACGAGTTCGACGTAACGGCGGCCGAATTGCGCAAGTGGAACCACCTCCGAGCCGACCGTGTGGTGCGCGGCACGTCGCTGCGAATTTATCCGGGAGGCATGACTCCCCCGCCACAGCAAGCCAGGGTCAAGGACAGCGCGCCTGTCACGGCCGTCTCGCAGCGCAACGGCACGGCCCGCAACCTTCCGGTAATGGAAGCACGCCCGACCAACGCCGTGGTGCATCACGTGAAGCCGGGCGAAACGCTATGGTCCATCGCGCGCGCTTATCAAACCACCGTGGAAGCGATTCAGGCGGGGAACCGTTATCTGTTCAGCCGGCCCCTGCAGGTGGGCGATACCCTGACCATCCTGCCGACGCGCTAGTCCCGCCTTGCTTTTTATTCTGACTTATCCCTATATTGTGAGCGGGTTCGCGGCAGTTCCCTGCTTTCGGGCGCCCGGTCGAGACGTCGCCCCCCGGGAAGGGATGCCCCGAAAAACTACACGGAACCGGCGGCGATTGGGCTAACCCTTGACAAACATGCCGGATTCCGTTTATAAGCCCGCGATGGCTTCATGCGCCATCGAATTCCTCGAAATGGCGGCGAGTCGAAGGGAGAACCTGGATGGCCTACGAAAAGGAAGACCAAGGCGACGAAAACGAGTTCGTGCATTTTGAGGAAGAAGAACTCGGCGGCGACCCGGAGGAAGTGATCGAAGAGGAAACCGAAGAGGAGCTGGTTATCACTGAACGCCCCGGTGCGGCCGGCGCTCCGCAACCTCCTCTCACGGCGCCGAAGCCGACGGCCAGGAAAAAGGCGCCGCCCAAGCGCGCCAAAAAAAAGGCGGCCAGGAAAGCGAAAAAGAAAGCCAAGGCCCCTCGGAAGAAAGCAGCCAGGAAAAAAGCGGCGAAGAAATCCGCCAAGCGCCGCAAGAGGCGCTGACGGCTTTCCAGGTCCAAAGGATTTGCGGTCCAGGGATTTGCGGACGGGGGCCCGGGGAGTTTTCCTCGGGCCTTCGGTTTAATTTGGCTACTCGCCCCATCCAGTTTCATTCCGGCGCATCGTAAATAAATTCCCGCCTCGCGATTCTCGCTTCCCGTAGCGGAACAATTTTCTTGCGGGTTCCTCTGTGCATGGCTAGCATGGCAGCCATGAAGCTAGCCGTCGAGCACGTGCGGCGGATGCGCGGAGGCGCGCAGGCCCAATTGATGCGCTGCGACGATGGGGCTTGCTACATCGTCAAATTTCAAAATAACCCTCAGCATTTGAGGATCCTGGCGAACGAAATGCTTGCAACACGTCTGGCGGCGCGGCTGGGATTGGTTGTGCCGCAAGTCGATGTGGTCGAGGTGCGCCCTGAAATCATCGCCTATACGCCGGACCTGGTGATGCAGCTGGGCCTCGGAAGGAAACCTTGCGCGGCGGGAATGCAATTCGGATCGCAGTTCCCGGGACACCCGGCGCGGATGGCGGTGCATGATTTTTTGCCCGATGAGCAACTTGCGGCGGTCGGAAATCTTTCTGATTTTCTGGGCGTCCTGGTCTTCGACAAGTGGACCTGCAACACCAACGGCCGCCAAGCGATTTTTTTTCGCGACCCGGGCGAGGACTCGGTCGCGGCCGATTCCGCAGCGCCCGCTCCCGCGGCGCCGGGTTACACAGCCCCCGGCTACACAACGCTGAGTTACACGGCGATGATGATTGACTTCGGATTCTGCTTCAACGCCGGCGAGTGGGATTTCCCCGACGCGCCCTTGCGCGGATTGTACGCGCGCCAGTGCGTCTACGAGGGCGTCTTCGGCATGGAGGCTTTCGATCCCTGGCTCGAGCGTCTCGAAAATCAGATCACCGAGCGCGTGCTCGGCGAAGAGGCCGCGCAGATTCCGCCGGAGTGGTACGCCGGAGACTGGAACGCGCTGGAGCGCCTGCTCGAACGTCTCTCCAGCCGCCGCCGGCGCGTGCGCGAACTGATCCTCTCGGCCCGCAATTCCGGCCGCGAACCGTTTCCCCACTGGAAGGTGAAACATGCGTGACGAATCGCTCGTAACCTGCGCCTACCACTTGGTGCGCTACCAGCCCAATCTCATCCGCGACGAGTGGGTCAACATCGGCGTCCTGCTCCTCGATCCCTCGACCGGACGCGTCCGCCAGCGCTGGCTCGAGGAGCCCGCCGACCTCCTGCGCCTGCGGCGCCTGCACCCGGCGGCGGACGAAGAGCTCCTCCTGCGCCTGCCCGCCGAATTCGACCGGCAGTTTGCCGGCCGCGAGATGGAGGCCGCTGCCATCCTCGAAAAATTCGACGAGACGCTGTCGAACGCCGTGCAGCTGGCCCCCCGCAAGGGGCTGCTCTCGCGCGACCCGGACGCCGAGCTCGACCGCCTCTTCCGCGAACAGGTGGAGCCCTTGCGCGAAACGCTCCGGGCGGCGGCGGAAATCCGCACGCGCAGCGACGTGCGCGCCCGGGCCGCGGATTATTTCCGCAGCGAAAAAATTCTGCGACTGATGCAGCGCGGGGTGCGCGTCGAGGAGTTCACCGCGCCGGGCGACCCCATGCGCATCGACTTTTCCTACCGCCGCAACGGCACGCGCGGCTTCGTGCATTCCGTGGCCCTCGGCCGCGATCCGGGCCAGGCCAAACTTTTCGCGTACACCGCGGGCGCCATTCGCGAACGCGTCCGCCATTCGGAATTTCTGGCCGTCACCGAGCGCGAGCCCGCCGGCAGCAACGTGCGGGACCGGTTTGTTTCCGGGATTCTCAAAGAAAACGATATTCGCGTCATGCCGCTCGGGGAGCTGCGCAAGTGGGCGCATGAGGTGGCGCCAGTGCTGAAAGCGGAGGCGTCGTGATTCGTGAATCGTGATTCGTGAGGAGTCGAAAGTTAACAGTTTAGAGTCGACAGTTCACAACGGCCGGACCCGCATGGCGAGCTGGTTTTTTTGCTCTCAAATCTTTACTGTCAACTCTCGACTTTGCCGGCTATCTGCTAGACGTCCATACCGGCACGAATCACAAATCACAATTCACGAATCACGACCTACAGAATGTCCTCGCTCCACCCCTCCAGGTACGCCTTCACCTTGCCGACAAACTGGTGGGCCACGGCGCCGTCCACCACGCGGTGGTCGTAGGAGAGCGTCAAGTAGACCACGGAGCGGATGGCGATGGCGTCCTCGATCACCAGGGGGCGCTTCTGGATCGCTCCGATGCCCAGAATGGCGACGTTCGGCTGGTTGATCACCGGCAATCCCATCAGGCCGCCGTACACGCCGGGATTGGTGATCGAAAATGTGCTTTCCTGGACCTCTTCCGGCTTCAGTTTTTTGGCGCGGGCGCGTTCTGCTAGATCGTTGATGCCGCGCGCCAGGCCCAGGAAATTTTTCTCCTCGGCATCCTTCAGCACGGGCACGATCAACCCCCAATCGAGCGCCACGGCGATGCCCACGTTGATTTCGCGGTGCAGCACGACCGTCGCTGCGTCGGCCGACGCGTTGACCGTGGGAAAGGCGCGCAGCCCCTCGACGCAGGCGCGCACGAAGAAGGGCATGAAGGTCAGCTTCGTCGCGTACTTGGCTTCGAAGGCGGCTTTGGAACGCTCACGGATCCTGGCGATTTTGGTCATGTCCGCTTCGTCGATGGAATAGACATGCGGCGAAACGTGTTTCGAGGCCACCATGTGCTCGGCAATGCGCTGGCGCATTACGCTCATCGGTTGGGCTTCATAGTTGCCGAAATAAATCCGCTCGCGCGGGACGGCATTTTCCAGCGCGGGATGCGCGATGGCGCCTCCCCCGGGCGGCGGGGCAACCGGGGAAACAGACGGCGCGCCTGCGGACGGCGCCGCGGGGGCCGCAGGCCTCGCTCCGCCGGACGCGGCGGCGGCGAGAATATCCTTCTTGCTGATGCGTCCGCCGGCACCGCTTCCTTCGACTGCGGCGAGGTCCACGTTGTGTTCTTTCGCCAGCTTGCGGACCAGCGGCGAACTGCGAATTTTTTGGCCGTTGCCGCGCGAGGCGGGCGGCGCGGGCGATGCCACTGGGGCGCTGGCGGCAGGCGGCGCCGGAACAGGCACGGGCGACGGTGCGGCGGGAGCAGGAGGCGCCCCCGCGCCTTTTGGCGCTGCGGCCTTTTCTCGAGCCGGGGGCGGCACCGGGGCGGCCGCCGGGACCGCAGGGGCTGAAGCAGCACCCACGGCGCCAGCCGCATCGATCACCGCAACCACCGTCTGGATGGGCACGGTCTGTCCTTCGGTGACTTTGATTTCCTTCAGCACGCCGGCCGAGGGCGCGGGAATCTCGGCGTCCACTTTGTCGGTGGAGATTTCAAACAGCGGCTCATCGCGCTCGACGCGGTCTCCCGGCTTCTTGAGCCACCGCGTGATGGTGCCTTCAAAAATGCTCTCCCCCATCTGGGGCATGATGACGTCTACGGCCATGGGCTTCCTCTTTCCGCGCTCTCGGCAGTTACATTCGTGACTGGTGAAGAGTTGAGAGCCAAAACCCAATCCACCATACGAGTCCAGTTTATTGGAAATCTCAACTCTAAACTGTCAACTGTCAACTCCCGACGAATCACACGTCAGCCATCTCAATTCACCAGCCACCGGTCAACAGTCACCTTCCCTAATACCTCTCCAGTTCCCGCGCCGCGACGACAATTTTTCCCGCGCTGGGCAGGAAATATTCCTCGAGCCCCGGAGCATACGGCACAGGCGTATCCAGCGAGGTCACGCGGCGGACCGGCCCGTCGAGGTCCTCGAAGGCGCTTTCCATGACCATGGCGGCGATTTCTCCGGCGATGCCGCCGGTGCGCGTGTCTTCGTGCACCACGAGCAGCTTGTTCGTCTTCCGCACAGACGCAAGAATTGTTTGGCGGTCCAGCGGCAGGAGCGTGCGCAAGTCGATCACCTCGGCCTCGATGCCCTCTTTCGCGAGCTCTGCCGCCGCTTCGAGTGAAGTGTGCAGCATGGCCGCGTAGCTTACAATGGTAAGGTCGCGCCCTTCGCGCCGCACCGCCGCTTTTCCGATCGGCACCGTAAAATCATCCGCCGGAAGATTTTCCTTGATGCGGCGATAGAGAAATTTGTGCTCGAAAAACAGCACCGGGTTGTTATCGCGAATGGCCGACTTGAGCAGGCCCTTGGCGTCGCGGGCCGTCGCCGGGCAGACCACCTTCAGGCCGGGCGTGTGCACGAAATACATTTCCGGATTGGCCGAATGAAACGGCCCCCCGTGCACGCCGCCGCCGCTTGGACCGCGCAGCACCATGGGCACCGGCGCTCCCCAGCGGTAGTGCGATTTCGCGGCGAAATTGGTGATCATTTCAAAGGCGCAGGCGATGAAATCGATGAACTGCATTTCCGCGATGGGCCGCAGTCCCGCGTAGCTCATGCCGATCGCCGCGCCCACGATCGCGGATTCGCTGATGGGCGTGTCGATCACGCGCTCCCAGCCGTACCGCGCGAGAAGACCCTCGGATGTTTTGAACGCGCCGCCGTACACGCCCACGTCCTCGCCGATGAGCACGACGGCCGGATCGCGGTCCATTTCCTCGAACATGGCTTGGCGAATGGCTTCTAGATACGTCGTTTCGGGCATGGTCAGCGCCCCGCCTTGGCGCGAACGCGGGCGGCCGCGCGCGCGGGTTTCTTTCCGGGCTTGGCTTTCGGCGCCGGCTGCTTGACGGCGGGCTGCCGCGCGCCGTTTGCCGCAAAGATCTTCAGCGGCCATTCGGCCTTCACGCTGGAGCGTGGCGGCATCACTTCTTCCCTGGGCCGCTGCCAATCCGCTTCGATGGTGTGGCAGCCTTCGCAATAGACTCCCTCTTCGGCCGACTCCGGCGGAGGGAACGGCGAGTTTTCGGCGAACTCCACGTCGGCGCGAATTTCGCGCGCGATGCGTTCGTCGATTTCCATTTTGGTTTTTGCGTCCCAAAGCTTCTTTTCGGTGAGAAGTTTTTCAAAACGGCCGAGCGGGTCGCGCAGTTTCCACGATTCCAGCATGGCCTTGGGCACGTATTCCGCGGCGTCATGTTGCGCGTGGCCGAGCATGCGCATGGTCTTGGCTTCGATGAGCACCGGACCGTTTCCGGCGCGCGCGTAAGAAACCGCCTCGCGCGTGGTGCGTTCCACGGCCAGCACGTCGTTGCCGTCCACGACGGCGCTTTTCACGCCATACGCCTTGGCGCGGTCCGCAAGATCCCGCAGCGCAGATTGCTTTTCCACCGGCGTCGAGTAGGCCCACTGATTATTTTCCACGATCAGAACGAAGGGGGCTTTTTGCACCGCCGCAAAATTCAACCCTTCGTGAAACACTCCGGTGGAAGCTCCGCCGTCGCCGATCCACGTCATGGTGACGATTTTTTGACCTAGATAACGTCCGGCCATGGCAATACCCGCCATCACCGGGATCAGGTCGCCCAGCATCGAAATGGGTGAAATCACGTGGCGCGATTTCAGGTCGCCAAAATGGCTGGTGCCGTCCTTGCCGAAGGTCGGCGAGGTGTAACGCGCCATGTGCTGCGTCATCACGTCGCGTGGCTGGAAGCCGCGCACCAGCAGCGCGCCGATATTGCGGATCATCGGAGCGATCCAGTCGCCGGGCCCGAGCGCGTAAGCCGTGCCCACGGAAATCGCTTCCTGCCCCAGGCTGGGATACAAGCCGCCGACGATTTTATTCTGGCGGAACAGCCGCACCATCTGCTCCTCGAGTTCGCGGTTGAGCCGCATGAAGTAATACAGTTCGAGGTGCTGTTCGCGCGTCAGGGATGAACTCATCGTTTCCTCGTAGGTCCCGCGGTGCGCGCGGCATCAGGCTGATTTGTCGAACCATTCGCAGAAGATACCGATTACTTCTGAAAGGTTCTTCGGGCCGCAAGCGGCATTGAACTTGCTGTTCTCAACCCAATAGTGGATCCAGTCATTCTCGGTCCGCTCAACTTTTATTCGATCGAGAGTCTTGTTCTCGCCCTTCGTTCCAGTTAGGCCAATCGTGACGCGCCAGCCTGGGTTGTCGAGCGTACCGATTTTTATTCCACCTTGATGCTCCCAATCTCCATCGCAATGCGACGAGTACCATTTCTCCAATCGCTCCAGGCTAGTCATGTAGTCGTTCCGACCAATTGACTCTCGGGTGTTGTAAGCATCGAATCGAGCTCATCGCGGCCGCACGCACGCGGACCCAGGCTAAATAATTCTCCGAGGTGGGCCGCAATGCGCGGCGCAACTTCCTTCATTTCTACGCGCCGCCCTAGCAATTTTTCGAGCGATGTAGCCCGCTTCCCGGCGATCCCGCACGGCACGATCAGATCGAAATAGCGCAAGTCCGTCGAAACGTTGTAGGCAAATCCATGTGAACTGACCCAGCGGCTCAAATGCACGCCGATGGCAGCGAGCTTCTCCTCGTCCTTCACTTCTACTTCTTTTCGATCGTCAGCCGTGGATTCACCCTGCACATCCACCCACACACCCGTGCACCCGGGCACGCGCCTGGAGGCAATGCCAAACTCAGCCGTCGCGCGGATCATGGCTTCCTCGAGCCCGCGCACGTACCAGGCCACATCGCGGCGAATCTCCGCAAGATTCAAGATGGGATAGCCGACCAGTTGTCCCGGCCCATGATAGGTGATGTCTCCGCCGCGGTTGGTTTCAAAAAACGAAACGCCCATCCGGCGCAGCATCACCATCGGAGCGCGAAGATTGGAAATTTTCCCGCTGCGGCCCAGCGTGATTACATGCGCGTGCTCGCACAGCAGCAGAACGTCGGGAATAGCGCCGGCTTTGCGCGCGGCGGCCACGCGCCGCTGCAGCTCCCACGCCGCGCCATATTCCACGAGCCCGAGATCGACGACCAGCAGCTCTTTCATGGCATCCGAACTTACAACCCTCGATTCTTAACTCTCATTTCTTCTTGGTCTCAAGAATTCGCTCCACCTGTCCCAAGTGATTGATATCGTGTCCGGCCATCATACAATTTATGTGTTCGATGGTTTCGACGCCTCTCTCGGCGTGCATCCCGTGGTGCTTCCATTGTTCCTTTGTTAGCGACTTCAGCAGGGCGAGATTGGCCTCGCGCAGCACGCGGAACTGCTCCAGCGATTTGCGCGCGTCCCGCTTCTCGTAATGGCAGGCGGCGGCCCAGGTGTCCTGGTCAAACGCCTGAATCGGCGTTCCCGGCGCGCCGAGAATCTGCCGCATCCTCCAGCCGCGGACGATTTCCGAATCGGCCAGGTGCGCGAGAATTTCCGCGACGGACCACTTACCCGGAGCGGGCCGCTTGCGCAATTTTGACGCGGGCACGCCCTCAATCAGGCGTTCCAGTTTCTTCGCCGTTCCTGCTTCCACTTTCAGCGGGTCCAGCCCTTTCGTATTCCCCAACATCCGCTGAATGTACTCTTGCGGAGTTTCTTGCATCTGCGATTTCCCCTTTTCCGCCCCAAAGAGCCGGCCGAGCGCGCTGATTCCCCCCACTTTGGGGTCCGAATCCCTTTGTTCCAGCTTCCAGCTTCTAACCTCCAACCTCTAAGCATTTATCGACAGCCCACGCACCGCGGCAACCGCGTCGGACATCGCTTCCCAGACCGTCGGGTGCGCATGCACGGTGGACATCAGATCGTCCAGGGTGGCCTCGAGTTGCAGCGCGGCGACCGATTCCGCGATGATTTCGGTCGCGAACGGCCCAATAATGTGCACGCCCAGAATTTCCGCTGTCGCTTCATCGGTCACGACTTTGACGAAACCCTCGTGGTGGCCGAGGATGGTGGCCTTGCTATTTCCGAGGAAGGGAAATTTTCCGGTTTTGACGGTGTAGCCCGCCTCGCGCGCGGCGCGCTCGGTCAAGCCGATCGAAGCCACCTGCGGCTCGCAGTAGGTCGCGTTGGGGATGCGCGTCTTTTCGATTGGAGGCATCTGCTTGCCCGTGATTTTCGCGACGCAAGTGATGCCCTCCATGGAAGCGGCGTGCGCCAGTTGCGGCATCCCGGCGACGATGTCGCCGATCGCATAAAGGCGCGGCTCCGCCGTTTCCATGTACGGCCCGGTGTGAATGAATCCGCGCTCCAGCTTCGCCTTCGATTTTTCGAGGCCCAGGTTTTCCGTCTTGGGAACGCGCCCCACGGCCATCAGCACCCGCTCGGCGGAGAGGGTCTGCGTCTTTCCGGCCTTGTCCGTGAATGCGACGTTCGCGCCCTGCGCGTCTTTTTTCACAGACTCGACTTTGGTCTCGGTGAAAATCTGGATGCCTTTTCTCTTCAGTGCTTTCTCAAGCTCCGCCGAAATTTCCTCGTCTTCGATCGGCGTCACCCGCGGCAGCATTTCGAGCACCGTAACCTTTGTCCCGAACGAATTGAAGATCGACGCGAACTCGACGCCCACCGCTCCCGCTCCGACGATCACCAGCGTCTTCGGCACGCCCGGCAATTGCAAAATTTCGATGTTGCTGAGGATCGTTTTTCCATCGATTTCGACTCCAGGAAGCGAGCGCGCCGCCGAGCCCGTCCCAAACATGATGTGCGTCGCCTCGACTTCGGTGAGTTGCCCGTCCTTTTCGACGCTCACCCGGCCCGGGCCCGCCCAGCGGCCCCAGCCCTGCATTTTGTCCACTTTGTTTTTGCGAAATAAAAACTCGATGCCTTTGGCGTGCTTGTTGACGACCATTTCCTTGCGCGCCAGCGCCGCCGCCCAGTTGAGGGTGAAATCCTTCACCTCGATGCCAAATTCCTTGGAGATCTTAAGCGTGTCGTAAATCTCGGCGGTATGCAGCAAAACTTTTGTGGGAATGCAACCGACGTGCAGGCAAGTGCCGCCCAAGTAGCCGTCTTTTTCAACGACCAGCGTTTTCAGGCCCCACTGCGCGGCCCGAATCGCGGTATTGTATCCGCCCGGACCGCTGCCGATGATGACGAGATCGTATTTGGCCAAGTTTCCTCCGCGGCAGGCAGGAGCGCCGCTCGCGTCGCAAGAATTCGGATGGATACGCTCCCGCGAGCCCACAACATTAGATGAAGTGAAAGTTCAGCCGGCGTCCGCCCTTTCGCGCGGCTTGCCCCGATGGAATCGGGGCCTGCGCGGGAATTCCGCGTTTCAATTCTATCAGCCGCCCGGAAGCGTCGCAACACGCACCGGACTTGCATCGAACGGAAATCTTTACTGGCATTCGCAGGCGCGAGCGTCCTGGCAGGCGGATTTTAGTGCCGAGGAAGCAAACTCTGTGGAGGGGCCGGCGTTACTTGGCTTCGACTTTTATTTCCGATTCCAGCGTCTCGCGCAACTTGCGGAGCAACTTCTCCCTGGTGAATGGCTTGGTCAGCAAGGCGATTTCGGAATCGGCCAGTCCGGCATGCGTGAAGCTGGTGTAACCCGACATAAACACCACTTTCATCTCCGGCCTTGTGGGAGCCAATTTCGCGGCCAGGTCCTTGCCGGTCATTCCGGGCATCACCAGGTCGGTGAGCAACACATGGATTTTCCCGCTATGCTGCAAAGCGGTCTCGATGGCCGCCTCAGGAAGTTCCGCCTCCAGCACCGTGTAGCCGCTGTCTTCTAAAAGGCTGCGTGCCAACCCGCGAAGCGCTTCTTCGTCCTCGACCAGCAGGATGGTCTCCGAGCCGCGCAAGGATTCCGCCGGTGCAGCGGGCGGCTGTTGCACGCGGGCAGGTTGTCCGGCGCAGGGCAAATAAATTTTGAAGGTGGTGCCTAGTCCCAGTTCGCTATAGACCCAGATATGGCCGCCACTCTGCCGGACGACCCCGTAGACCGTCGAAAGGCCGAGCCCCGTGCCCTTCCCGATTTCCTTGGTCGTAAAAAACGGCTCGAAGATGCGGGCCTGAGTTTCCGCGTCCATTCCGATCCCGGTGTCGGCAACAGATAGTAGGACGTATGCACCCGGTTCCTGCGGGGGATGCCGCCGGGCGTAGTCCTCATCCAACTCAACTTTGGCCGTTTCGATCAATAGCTTCCCGCCTTGCGGCATGGCGTCCCTGGCGTTGACGGCCAGGTTGAGGATCACCTGTTCGATCTGGCTTTGATCCGCCTTCACGCTCCCCAAAGCAGGATCCAGATTGGTCTTTAATTCGATATGTTCTCCAATCAATCTCCGAAGCATCTTTTGCACATTGAGGACAATGCCGTTGAGGTCCAGAACTTTTGGATCAAGGACCTGCTGACGGCTGAACGCCAGGAGTTGGCGGGTCAGCGATGCGGCGCTCTGCCCGGCCTTCTTGATTTGCAGGCATTCCTTGAGCAGGGGATCGTCCGGCGGCAGGCGCTGCTCGAGAATCTCGCTGTAGCCGATGATTACGCCCAGCAAATTATTAAAGTCATGGGCGATCCCGCCGGAAAGCTGCCCAACGGCTTCCATTTTCTGAGTCTGCCGCAGCTGTTTCTCGAGAGATTTACGCTCGGTAACGTCCCTGAAAATGGCGATCGCGCATTCCTGTCCGCCGACATCAATGGTCTCCGCCGAATCAACGGCCTCACGAATTTCGCCGGATTTCGTGCGAAAGGTAATTTCCAGGTCGCGCACCGAGCCCTGTGTCTTTAACTTCTCGACAAATGTTACGCGATCTTCCGGCCTGGCCCAAAAATTCAACTCTTTGGAAGTGCGGCCAATCACTTCTTCGCGCGCATATCCGGTGACGCGAAGAAAACTATCGTTCACGTCGATGAAGCGGCCTTCCGGAAACGCAGCGATGGTGATGGGTTCGGGATTGGCATTGAACGCCTTGCGAAATGTTTCCTCGGCATTCTTGCCCTCGGTGATGTCCACAAACGTCTCTTCGTTTACCGTGCGCGCGCCGCCCTTGCCGTCCACCAGGTTTGCGCTGCCCAGGAGCCATACCTTGCTTCCGTCCTTGCGCCGGAGGCATTGCTCGTAGCTGGTAAGGCTCTTCACCCGCTGAAGTATGGCCATGAAAGTATTGCGATCTTCGGGATGGAAGTATCGATCGGTGATGGGGCTGGCGATGAATTCTTCGCACGTGGCGTAGCCGAAAATCCGCGCGCAGGCGAGATTGCAGTCCAGGATACGTCCATCCAGCGTCGTGCGAAGAACTCCCGCCAGACTCCGTTCGTAGAGCAGGCGGTAACGCTGTTCCGCGGATTCCAGTTCCTGAAACTGCGCGGAGCGGCGATCGAATACGGGAATCAGCAGGACAAGTGAGAGGATCACGATCGTCACGATCGTAATGCCGGCCGCTCCTAGCATGGTGAAGCGCATGGCGTGCGACATGTCCGGGACCATGCCGTCTGCCGTGAAACTGGCCGCAGCCATTCCGGTGTAGTGCATCGCCAGGATGGCAAAGCCCATGACGACGGCGCTGGCGATTTTTCGCAGGCCGGCGCCTTTCTTTTCATCTCCCGCAAGGAATGCAAGCCGGTACGCCACAAATGAAATGACGACCGCAAGAGCAATCGACAGTCCCACCAGCCGGCCATCGGAATGGCGCGTAGCGGCCGAACGGATGGACTCCATACCGATGAAGTGCACGGCCGCGATCCCCGCTCCCATGACCATGCTTCCGACCACTGTTTGCCACAGGCTCACGACTTTGTGGCTCACGATATAAAGCGCCACGGCGGCGGCTAGAATGGCCACGCGCAACGACAACGTGACCGTGGGCCAGTCATAGCTCACAGGCACGGGCAGCCTGAAAGCCAGCATACCGATGTAAAACGTGGACCAAATACCCAGTCCCATGGCTCCGGCACCGCCGATCAGCCAAAACACAAAGGCGCGGCCCTTCGCGGCCGCCACTCGTCCGGTCAGATCCAGGGCGGCGTAAGAGGCACAAATCGCAATGACCACGGAAAGCGCGACCAGGCCATGGTCGTACGAACTCGTCAGAATTGGAGTTTCAGAAAGCAAGAATTACCCTCTAGGCGCGCAGCATTAGGCTGTGCCCCGAGACTTTTAGTTTTTGCTGCTTCGAAGGGCCAAGACCTAGGACTGGTTACGCCTCAGCGTCGCTAACCCATTGATTCTAGAGGGAGAGAATGGCCCGCTACTACCGTCCATCGCCTTCCACAATTCAATATGCTAGAAGGCAATATGCTCACTCGTCAATCCTCCCATTCGCTTTGATTACATACCAGATGTTGCCTACTTAGACACGTACAGCGCGATCAGATATTCTGTACGGCGTCGATCGCGTCGAGGGGGCGGAGGGCCGCGCTGTGCTTGCGGAGGAGCTGGCGCGCGCTTTGAGTCCGCATTCCACCTGCTGTCTTGACCGTCCTCTGACCCATCTGCTAGCGTAGGTGATTCCACGGGCGCTTGGGCGCAGCGTCACTTCGCACTCGCCGGTCGAAAGTCGAATCAAGCGTATGGATACCATTCACATTACGATGCCGGACGGCGCTATCCGCGAAGTGCCTCTCGGCACTACGGCGGCGGAAATCGCGCAGCAGATTTCACCGCGCCTCGCGAAGGAAGCTCTGGTCGCGAGGATCGCCCCGATCCATGGCCAGGCAGCCGCAGCGGCGAGTGCGGCGGCGGAGGCGGCGCCCGAAAAATCGCCTGACGCGGCGCCCGAAGCTCGGATGACTTCGGCGGCAAACGGCGAAGGATTTCTGGTCGATTTGCGCGCGCCGATCGATCAGGACGTAGAACTCTCCATACTCACGCCGAAAGATCCCGAGGCGATTCAGGTGCTGCGGCACTCGGCGGCGCATTTGCTCGCCGCAGCCGTGCTGGAACTATTCCCCAACGTCAAGCTGGGCATCGGCCCGCCGATCGACACCGGATTTTTCTACGATTTCGTGCGCGACGAACCGTTCACGCCCGAAGACCTTGAGCGCATCGAAAAGAAAATGCGCGAGCTTGCGGCGCAGGATATCCCGAACGAAAGAAAAATGTTGCCGAAGCCCGAAGCGCTGGAGCTGTATCGCAAGTGGGAGCAGGGCTTCAAATGCGAACTGGTGGAAGAGCGCGCCATCGAGCCGATGGTGTCGTTCTATACCACCGGAAGATTCATCGATTTCTGCCGCGGGCCGCACATTCCTTCGACCGGGCGTATTCGCGCGTTCAAGCTGATGAGCGTCGCGGGCGCTTACTGGAAAGGCCAGGAAGGCAACCCGCAGATGCAGCGCATCTACGGCGCCTGCTTCTATACGCAGCAGGAGCTGGACGAATATCTGCACCGGCTCGAGGAGGCCAAGCGGCGCGATCATCGGCGTCTCGGGCAGGAGCTGGACCTGTTTTCCGTTCAGGAAGAGGCCGGGCCGGGGCTGATCTTCTGGCATCCCAAAGGGGGCCTGGTCCGCAAGATCATGGAAGACTGGCTGCGCGACGAGCTGCTGCGGCGTGGTTACGATTTAGTATATACGCCGCACATCATGCGCCTGGAATTGTGGAAGACCAGCGGCCACGCCAATTTTTACCGCGAAAACATGTTCGGCCCGGTGGAAGTCGAGAAGGACGACTACCAGCTCAAGCCCATGAATTGCCCGGGCCACATCCTGATTTACAAGTCGCGCCTGCGCAGCTACCGCGAGCTGCCCGTGCGGCTCGCCGAACTGGGCACGGTTTATCGCTACGAGCGCTCGGGCGTGCTGCATGGCCTCTTGCGCGTGCGCGGATTCACGCAGGATGACGCGCACATCTTCTGCATGCCCGAGCAAATCGAAGCCGAAATCGAGGCGTGCATCGATTTTGCGTTTGCCGTAATGAAGACGTTCGGATTCAGCCAGTACGTCGTCGAGCTTTCGGACTGGGACGCGAAACATCCGGAAAATTACCCCGGTTCTCCGGAAGACTGGGCCCACTCGACGAGCGCGCTTGAAAGGACGCTGAACAGGCTGGGAATCCCTTTCAAACGCATGGAAGGCGAAGGGGCGTTTTACGGCCCGAAGATCGACTTCAAGCTGATCGACGCGATCGGCCGCCTGTGGCAGCTCACCACCGTGCAATTTGATTTCAATTTGCCCGGGCGCTTCGGCCTGGAATACGTCGGCGAGGACGGCAACCGGCACCAGCCGCTGATGGTGCATCGCGCGCTGTGGGGCTCGGTCGAGCGCTTCTTCGGTATCCTGATCGAGCACTACGCCGGAGCGTTTCCCGTGTGGCTCGCGCCGGTGCAGGCGGAAGTGCTGCCGCTCAGCGAAAAATTCGCGGAGTACGGCAAGAAGGTTGCCGCCGCACTGAAGGACGCGGGATTCCGCGCCCACCTCGACGACCGCAACGAAAAGCTGCAAGCGAAAATTCGCGACGCGCAGCTGCTGAAGATTCCCTACATGCTGATTGTGGGCGGCAAGGAAGCCGAGGCCGGCACTGTTTCGGTCCGCCAGCAAAGCAAGGGTGATCTCGGCCCGCGGCCTTTGGCGGATTTTCTCTCCGACTTGCGAAAACAGGTTGATTCGCGAGCGGTCTGATTTTCAGTGGCCCATGCTTAAGCCTGTGGATTGTTATGCGCCCGAAGGTCAAAACCCACAGGCTGAAGCCTGTGCTACCTAAACCTCTACGCACTGACGTTGCCGGCTGAGTACTCGCGCCGCAGCCACCACGCGGAAGTCACCGCGCCGATCAGCAACACGCCAGCAAGAATCCACAGTGCGCCTGTGGAAATTCCTTCCTTGGAGAGAAATACCCACCACTTGTCGAAACCGCGGCCGAGGGGCGCGGCCCCTGACGTCGCGTAGTGCAGGAGCAGATGAATGTGCATCGCGATGGGAGAAAAGCTGATGCGGTAGTTGTATTGCGCGTCGTAGTAACCGCCGGCAACGTCGGCTTCAAGGAAGCTGATGGCTGAGCCGATGGCCTGCACGAAAAATCCCGCGACGAACACGGCAATCGCCAGGAGGCGAACGTTGCGCGACGCCGCTTCAAGCGCCGGGCCAACGCCGAGACCCAGTAATGCCAGCGCGGGCACTAGGTAGCGCGGCCCGTAGCAATAGCCGCCCTCCCACTGCGTGTAGGTCGCAAAAAATAACAGGTAAACAACCGGCGCACTCGCGGCTACGAAAGCGAGACCCCGGTCGCACCGCCAAAGGCGTGGCAGGCCGAGGAACGCCAGCAGAATCGGCGGTGAAAACAAGAAGATCGATTTTCCGGGCGATACCAGAAATCCGAGCAGGCCCGAGACGAGCGGCGTCTCAAACGAGTTCAACGCTTTGCCGCCTTCCGCCGCGGCCGGATAACCAAACTCAAAGGGACTTCCGTGAAGATATTCGTTCCTCCAAAGCAGAAAAATTACAAACGCCCCGGCAGCAAAAGCCAGCGCCGCCGCAACGCTCCAGGCCTTTTCGCGATCGCGAACAAACAGAGCCGCGAGAAATACGGGCACGACGATGACGTGCGTCGGCCTGACCCAAACGGCCGCGCCCAGCAGAGCCCCCGCGCCGAGCGCGTGAGCAATTTGTATCGGCGTTCCCTGCGGCGCAGCAAACAGCAAGGCCGAGGCGCCAAGCAGCAGGGCCGCAGCCAGCGGTTCGGAGAGCAGCCACCCCGAATACACGGCGAGGGGCGTGGCCAGCGCCAAAATGCCCGCGGCCGCCAGTGATATTGTCGGCGCGATTCCCAGCCGGAGGAAAATGCATAGCGCGAGCGCCGCGGCCAGCGCGGAGAAAAACGCGGTCCCGCCGGTCAGAAAGAAATTGCTGACGACGACATTCATACCGGGAGGCACGCCCGGCAGATGCTTTGCGACAAACTGTCCTGCGACGTACCAGGGCAGCATGGCCAGCGCCTGCCCCGGCGGATAGGGCGACTCGGGACGGCCAAAGCGGTCAAACGTGCCGTAAAACAATTTTGCTTGGACAGCTTGAGGGATGTCCGCGGCGCCATGCCCGGCAAGACTTTCCACCTGGAATTCGGCGGAGACTTCGTCGATCGTCCGGACTCGCCCGCTCGACAAAAGAAAGTAGAAGAAGTTCAGAAACAGCAGGCAGGAAATGACGAGTGCAATGCGGCTGCGTCCCGCGACGGGATATGCGGGCAACGTGTTTTCGGTTACCGAAGCGGTCGTGGACATGGCGCGAGAGGTTGTCGAGGCATTACAGCACAGGCCATGCGAGCGCGCGAAACGAGTTCTAATTCGAGTTCTTGCACTGCAACCCAGGGCAAACCTTTTGAGCGATCTACGGGCACCGAGGCTTGCGGCCATGTTTCCCTCATGCCGCAAATAACCACGAGTCTTAAGACCCGGGCTACGCATTGCTTTGGCCCTGGTTTGAGAGCCGCTGTAGCCCGCCTCTTCAGAGGCGGGGATTTCTTCCAATGGTAAAAAATCCGGGATTGGGGAGTAGAGCCATTTCGCACCGCCCCGAATTTTTTCACTTGCTGCGTCTTTGACTTCTCCGCGCATCTATGCAAAAAATTCTCCGACACCCGGGAGATCCTCAAATGACCGCAAACTCGCCAAGCGCCGATTCTAAACTGGACGCTCGCAATCGCCGCCGGATCCTCAAAATTCTCGAAAGCAACTGGCAGGCCGAGATGCAGGGATTCCACACCTATGGAATTTTGGCCGAACGCGAAACCGATCCCTCACGGCGCGCGGCGTTCCGTACTCTTTCCAGTGCCGAACAAGAACACGCCCGACTGTGGGCTGGACGCATACGCGCACTGGGAGGCCCGGACCCGGTATACAACGGGCCGAAATCCGGCGAGGCCGACGCCATCGCCAATCGCGTGGGCGGCGTAAGGATGGCCCTGCGGCGGCTGGAGCTGGACGAAAGCCGCGATATCGCCAAGTACGCGAAACAAATGAAGGAGCTCGGCGACGAACCCAGCATCCGCATACTGCAGCAGGCGCTCGAAGAAGAACGCGAACACTACCTTACTCTGAGCGGGCTTATCCGCAACCGGCGGCCAATTGCGCCATCTTCTCCCGAACAGGCCAAAAAGGCTCTCGACGAACTTTTGGCCGCCAGGCAGGAAGAACATCCAAAAGCAGCAGCGTGGATCGGGGACGCCATCTACGGTATCAACGACGGTCTGGGAGCGATTTTCGGAATCGTTTCCGGCGTTTCCGGAGCGACCCTGGGCAACAGCAAATTTGTCATCATCGCGGGGATGGTGGGCATGATTGCGAGCGCGCTCTCGATGGGTTCCGGCGCCTATCTCGCGGCAAAAAGTGAGCGAGAGATCTATGCAGCGGAGTTTTCTCGCGAACGCGAAGCGGTTGAGAATAATGAAGCTGAAGCGCGCGAAGTTCTTTCCCTCAGCTATCAGATCAGGGGATTGCCTCCGGAAGAGGCCGACCGGTTCGTCGAGCATTTGGCCAAGGACAAATCCCAGTTCGTCCGCACGCTGGCGCAAGAACGGCTAAACACGACCGAAGACGGACTCAGGAAGCCGTTAACTTCGGCGATATCCGGCGCCCTTTCGACAGCCATTGGCGCCACCATTCCCGTTCTTCCATTTTTCTTTCTGAGCGGCTATCCCGCGGTAATCGTTGCCGCGATTGTTTCCCTGCTGGCCCATTTCGCTGTGGGCGCCGCCAAGTCTTTGATTACGATCCGATCGTGGTGGGCCAGCGGATTGGAAATGACCTTCGTCGGCGCGGTGGAAGGGGTGGTTACCTATTTCATAGGCATCGCGATTGGGAGAATCTCCGGTGCGGGCATCTAGCTTTCTAATCCCGATTCTCGTCACAGAGCATAACCTTTATAAAACTTGACTAATCCGCGCGAAATGGGATATGTGGGGGAGTATAAGGGCTGGTTTCATACCTAACGTCCCGGGTCAGCCCCGATTGATAAAGATAAATAATGAGCGAGTGTTTCTAGTACATTTTTCTGCCTCCTCATAAGAAATGAGGCCTTATGAATCGCCCTTTTTCCCGGCAAGGAACCTCCGTTCCTCCGCCGCCTTCCGTACCGTTTCCTCTTCGTCCCGCGGCCCCGGCTCAAACGCAGGCTGAATTCGGAAATTGGTGGGACCATTTGATGGTGCGGTTAATTTTTGCTATCGCATGCGTCGCGGCTGGATTCCATTTTCACCCGTTCGGTTTGTCCAATCTTGCCGCTGCGGGAGTGGGCCTGGCGTTTTCGATTTCCGTCTTCTTATTTGAGATTCGGCTGCAGCGCGCCAGCATGCGCCGCCTGATCGGGGCCGCAATCGGCTCGATTCTGGGTATTCTTGGCGCGTACCTGATGGGCCTGGTGCTGGCTCGCACCACGATCCCGGAGGGCTCCCGCTCCTTTTTGGACGTGGGACTGCTCCTGGTGATGACCTATATCGGCCTGGTGGTCGGGGCGAACAAAGGGGACATGCTCAACCTGGCGGCGCTCGGAGGCCTTTTCGGCAGCGAACGCAGCACGCGGCGCATGCCCAAGGTGCTGGACACCAGCGTCATCATTGACGGACGCATCGCGGATATTTGCGAAGCCCATTTTCTCGACGGCGTCATGCTGATCCCGCAATTCGTTTTACGCGAGCTGCAATTCGTGGCCGACTCCGCCGATTCGCTGAAACGCCAGCGTGGCCGCCGCGGGCTCGAAGTCCTGCAGCGCATCCAAAAAATGGCGCATCTCGAAGTCGAAATCGCGGATGACGACTTCCCCAATATCGCGGATGTGGACCTGAAGCTCATTGAGCTGGCCAAGCGCTACGACGCGAAGATTGTCACCAACGATTACAACCTGAATAAGGTCGCCTCGCTCCAGGGCATCGAGATTCTGAACGTGAATCAGCTGGCCAACGCGTTGAAGCCGGTGGTTCTGCCCGGAGAAACCATGCGCGTTTTTATTTTGCGCGAGGGCAAGGAATACAATCAGGGCGTGGCCTACCTCGATGACGGAACCATGGTGGTGGTCGACGGCGCGCGGCGTATGATAAACAAAACGATTGACATTACGGTTACTTCCGTCCATCAGACCACCGCGGGCAAGATGATTTTTGGGCGGCTCGATGACCGTGCCGAATCGCCGAGTTCGCGCGTCCCGCAGCCCCATGTCGTCAACGATCTCGCGCGCCACGTCGAGAATGGCGGCCGCCACAGCGAGATCCTCTCCGGAGGCGAGCGCGTGCCGCGCCCCCTGGTTCCCGACCCTACTCGCGATCAGGAATGAGGCCGGGTTGCGCCGCCTCGTTGAATGTTGGCGCACCCGTAGAAGACCCATCGCTTGCCTGGCGAATCCGGCTGCGCTACCCTCGCAGTTTCAAAAACCCCACTTGTGCAAGTGCAGGAAAGGACCGTTGAATCGTGACTCCTTCTAAGAAACTATCCGACCGCCGCGCTTTTTTGAGTTTTCTCGCGGCCAGTCCTATCCTGGCGTACGCAGGCTATTCTTCGCGCTGGGTCGAAGAGGTTCTGGCGTCTCCGCTGCCGCAGCAAAACGAAGTCATCATCAAGTCGGTAAAGGAGGCGCTGAACGTATTTGATTTCGATACCGCCGCGCGGGTAAAACTCACGCCCGCTCATTACACGTTCATCACGGACGGCTCCTTCAACAACGAAACGCTGCGCGCCAATCGCGAAGGATTCTCGAAATACGAAGTGCGCCTGCGCCGCCTGACCGGCATCACCAACGTCGATCAATCCGTCAAGATTTTCGGCAAGGCCTGGGAATCGCCGATCTTCTTTTCTCCTGTCGGCCGGATGAACGCGTACTATCCCGACGGCGCGGTGGTCGTGGCACAGGCGGCGAAAGCGACGCGCACGCTGCAGGTGTTGGCGGGATCGGCGGCGGTCATTGTCGATCCTCGCGGCGTGGAACGCGTGGTCGCGGCGCGCGGCGAACCGCTGTGGATTGCGGGGCTCGGAAGCAGCATGGACGAAAAGGTTCTTCGCCGCTTTGAAGCGACCGGGTGCCCCGTGCTGGTCTGGACCGTCGACGACGGCGGGGCCAACACAATCGGCGCGAAGTCGATACAGCGTGTGGGCGTCCGCGATCTCGACCGCGAGGCCGACGATCGCTGCGTCGGTTGCCACGCCAACCTTCCCCAGGTCACCCGGATCACGAAGGACACGCCCATGGACATCCTCGGAGCCATCGGATCGCTTCAGGGAGAGACCAGCGTGAAACTAAATTGGGACGACGTGAAGCGCGTCCGCGACATGACCAAAATGAAGATCGTTCTCAAAGGTATCGTGGCCGGCGAGGACGCGGCGCTGGCCGTGAAGCACGGAGTCGACGGCATCATCGTATCCAATCACGGCGGCCACGAAGACGCGAGCGCCCGCGGAACGATTGAAAGCCTGCCGGAAGTTTTGTCGGGCGCCGCGGGCAAAATTCCGGTGCTCATCGACAGCGGATTCCGCGGCGGCGCGGATGTCTACAAAGCGCTGGCACTTGGCGCGACCGCCGTCGGGATCGGGCGCCCCCATATCTGGGGCCTGTCTTCGTTCGGGCAGGAAGGCGTCGAGACGGTGGTGGCAATCTTGCGCCGCGAATTACAAGCCATCATGGCGCAAACAGGCGCAGCCTCGGTCGCGCAGATTCGCCGCGACTCGCTCATTCCGCGCGCATGAGTAGCACAGCCACTCTTGGCTGTGCGGTTTTTGACGGAGTGTGCAAAGGCGCACAGCCAAGAGTGGCTGTGCTACTCGACCCGGCCCAAGAAATCACGAATCGGTCCTGTAGAGGAGCGTAAAAGCATGAGCGCGATTGCCCCTAAGAATGCGGCTTTGCCGCGCAGAGGATTTATTCAGAAGGCGGCCGCGGGCCTCGGCGCGGCCGCGCTGGGCGGCTTTGGCGCCAAGGAGGCCGATGCCGCGAAGCTCGAACGGCATTGGGACCTCGCAGCCGACGTCGTCGTTGTCGGCTCAGGCGCCGCCGGACTTCCCGCGTCAATTACCGCAGCCGAACTGGGAGCCTCCGTGATTGTGGTCGAGCAGAATTACGACATTGGCGGGCACGCGATCGAGAGCGGCGGCAACATCGCCCTCGGCGCCGGCACAAGCCTGCAGAAAAAATATGGCATCGAGGATTCGCCGGACCGCATGTTCGAGGACCTCGTGAATTGGCACGATTACCGTTTCAGCGACAGGGAAATTGTGCGCGCCTTCTGCGACGAGAGCGTGGCGACTTTTGATTTTCTGCTGGCGCACGGCGTCCAATTTCCCGACAAGTCTCCCGGTGGAGCGGACGGCGGCCCCCAGAATGTGAAGCGCGCTCAAACCGTGGTCTGGACCGGAGAAGTGAGCGCGTATTCCCCGACGGGAGGCAATGGCACGGCGCTGATGCGCCCTCTCGAAGCCAGCGCGAAAAAGTTAGGCGTGCAAATTCTCTTGCGGCACAGCATGACGGGGCTCGTGCGTGAGGAGCAATTCTCCGGCAGAGTCTTAGGAATCACCGCGACGCACGAAGGCAAAACCTTGAACATCCAGGCAAGACGTGGGGTGGTCCTGAGCACGGGCGGGCACACCAGCAACGTGAACTTCCGCAGAATGTTCGATCCGCGCCTTACCGAAGAATATCAAGTGGTTGGAGAACCCTATTCGCGGCAATCGGGCGACGGAGAAATTGCCGCCATGCAGGTTGGCGCTGCGCTCTGGGGCGTGGCATGCCAAACGGTCGAGACGCAAGCGCGCTCGCACATTTTTGAGAAGCCTTACGTAATCGGCAATCAGTACGGCTACCCGCAGGGCGGCGGAAAACGAAATGAAAACATAAAAAATAGTCCTGTCAAGGGCATCGCCCGCGGCATCGGCCTGCAGGTGGCGGACTATCAAAATCTCATCCAGGTCAATCAGTTTGGCCGGCGGTTTGTAAATGAATTTGCCACAGGATTTGACTGGTGGAATCCGTGCCTGGAACAGAGTGCGCGGAAGGCCGAAGGAGGCGGGCCGATCTGGGCCATCTTCGACGCAGATGCAGTGAAACGCGAAAACTGGACCGTCGCCCCGCCGTTCGTGGACACCGACGGCTGGTTCTTTACTGCAAACACTTTGCGGGATCTCGCGGGCAAAATCGTCAGCAAATATCAGAAGGAGCCGATGCCTGGCGCAGTGCTCGAGGCGACGGTGGCCCGGTACAATTCCTTCGTGGACAAAGGAAAAGACGAAGACTTCGGAAAGCCGGTGCCGATGCACAAAATTCAAACCCCGCCCTTTTACGCTGCGTGGTCCACGCCCTGCGTTCACGATTGTATTTCAGGGTTGCGCATCAATGGGAAGGCCGAGGTAATCGATTTGTGGGGGAAGGCAGTCCCAGGTCTGTACTGCGCCGGAGAAACTTCAGGCGGATTTAACCAGCACGGCCTCGCCAAATCCTTGACGTTCGGGCGCATCGCCGGCCGCGAAGCGGCAAAATCCGCAGTCCGGTCTTAGCTTTAAGTGGAACACGCTTTAGCCTGTTGGGTTTATTAGTCTCAAGGAAACTGCAGCAATCGAAGATTGCGGAAGGAAATTCAAAACCAACGGACTGAAGCGTGTTTCACTCAAATCACTGCGACCAATTCTTGATGGTCAATTCCGGAATGGCTGCGCCGTCTTTGCGCGGGTCAGACGCGCCATAATTCACGCCCGCCGCGAAATCGCGCATCACCGCCTGCCCTCCGCCGAACGCATCCGAAAAACCGTTGTGCATCGTGAGCTTGTGGCCCTTGGCTTCGAGTTCAGCTTTCACGTTGCCGGGCAGGCGGTTTTCAAGCAGCACATCGCACCCGCTGAAAGTGGGCTTCGTGAATCGCGCGGTTTCAAGCGCCGCCTGAATGTTCTGGTTGAAATCCACGACGTGCGAGACGAATTGCGCGTGCGCCTGCGCCTGGTTCCATCCGGCCATGATGCCGAACGCGATGCGAATCTGGTCCTTCTCCATGAACGCCGGAATAATGGTGTGCAGCGGCCGCTTGTGCCCGGCAATGGCATTCGGCGACTCAGGGTCCAGGCTGAACAGCGCCCCGCGGTCGTGCAAAACAAATCCGGTGCCGTCGGCGACGAGTCCTGAGCCGAATTCCGCGTAGTTGGATTCGATGAATGAAACCATATTGCCTTCGCGATCCACAACGCTCAGATAAATCGTATCGCCCGCCGAGGGAACGGGCTTGCCCGGCCCTGCCTCGCAATTTGCGTGATCCATGTCGATCAATTTCGCGCGCTCGGCGGCGTACGGTTTCGAGAGCATTCCGCTCACCGGAAGCTTGGACGCCTTGGGATCGCCGATGTAGCGGATCAGGTCGGCATAGGCCAGCTTTTTCGCCTCGATCTGTACGTGCAGCGCGCGCGCCGAATTGAGCCCGTACGAATGCAGGTCAAACTGTTCCATGAGATTGAGCATTTCCAGCGCGGCGATGCCCTGCGAGTTGGGCGGCATTTCGTACACCGTCCAGCCGCGATAGGTCGTCGAGACCGGCTCAACCCATTCGCTCGAATAATCGGAAAAATCTTTCGCCGTGAGCGCGCCGCCATGCCGCGCGGATAGCGCCAGAATGCGCTTGGTGATTTCCCCTTGATAAAACGCGTTGCGCCCGCCCTGCGCGATTTGCCGCAGCGACCAGGCGAGATCGGGATTGCGCACGATTTCGCCTATCCGCGGGGCGCGGTCCGATATCAGATACGTGTGCGTCGCCGCCTCATTGTCGCGAAGCAAATCGACATCCGACGCGAAGTGCTGCGCGATCCACTCCGTCACAGGATAACCGTCCTCGGCGACTTGAATCGCCGGGGCCAGCACCTCATTCATTTTCTTTTTGCCGAAGCGGTCGAGCAGCTTCTGCCACCCATCGACGGACCCGGGTACGGTGACGGGCTCGATCCCTCGCCCCGGCATCTCGCGCAGACCTTTCTGGCGCAATCGCTCGACCGACTGCGCGGCGGGAGCCCAGCCGCTGGCGTTCAAGCCATAATATTTTCCGCTCTTCGCGTCGTACACGATCGCGAATAAATCTCCGCCAATGCCATTCCACATCGGCGCGACAACGGTCATGACGGCGTGCGCGGCAATCGCCGCGTCCACCGCGTTGCCGCCGCGCTCGAGGATCGCCGCGCCCGCTTTCGACGCCAGCGGAGATTCCGTGGCGACAATCCCCGTCTGCGAGATCACCATCGAGCGTCCCTGCCCGCGGTCTTGTGCCATGGTGTTCTCCCGACTCATCCCCACTGCGAGAAATCCCGCGATCAGGACCAGCATGAATTTTATTTGGTGTTTGCGCATTGGCAAGAGGTAGGACAGGCTTTTTACCCTGAGCAGTCCTGAAGGGCAGCCTGTCTGCTTTTGTTCGTCCTTGGTAAAATCAAAACCAGACAGGCTGAAACCCGTCCTACAAAAAGCAACCCTCTACGAAGCCGGCACGACCATGGCAAGCAGCCTCTTCGGCCCCTCGCCGGTTTTCACGGTCGCCATCGGCTGCCGCGATTTTGCGTCGATAATGGTCGCGTCATTGCTTGCGCAGTTGCTCACGGTCGCGTACTTGCCGTCCGGAGAAAACCCGATCCAGTTCGGGCACTCGCCTGTTGCAATTTCCTTGGAAAGTTTTTTCGTGGCGATGTCATACACATAGACCCCGCTGTCGGATAGGCTGGTCACCCAGAGTTCCTTTTCGTTGGGGGAGAGCGCCAGCCCGTGCGTCTCCGTGTGGGGTTCGAGCGCGCAGTCCGCGGGAGGCGCGGTCGGCAAATCTACGCGCGCGATCTCCTTTTTGTCGGCAATGTTCACGATTTCGAAGCCGTGATAGTCGGAGAGCGCAACGTACAAAGTCTTTTCATCCCTGGTCACGGCGTAGGGCCGCGGAATGCCCCCGACGGGAATCTTGTCCGTATATTCCATTTTCTTCAGGTCGATGCGGTCGATCTCGTGATCGCCCATGGAGGAAACCCACAGAACGTCGTTGCTTCCCGTGTTGTAGCTGTTGTGCGGCGCATTGACGGGCAATACCTTGACGATTTTTCCGAGTCGCGTGTCGATGATGTCGATGCCCCCCACGTCGCGGATCGGCACGCCCACGAAATGCCCGTCGGGCGTCGACGCGCATTGATTGGGCCTGCCAGTCAACGCAATCGTCGCGGTTACTTCGTTGGTCGCCGTGTCGATCACCTTCAGGGTTTTCTCCGACTCGATGGTGGTGAAAATTTTCTGTCCATCCGCCGGCGCGCAAACGCCGTGCACGCGCTTGCCGACTTTGATCGTTCCGGTCGCCTTGAGCGTGCCGAGGTCAATCATGGTAATGGTGTCGCCCAGGCTATTCGTGACGTACGCTTTCACGGTCCCAATTTTTGCCGGAACCACTTTGCTCAGTCCGAATGCGGATACCGCTAAGATCGCCATCACAAGCCATCGTGTGCGTGCGCGCATCGCGTGTCTCCTGTTCACTACGGATTCAAATTGCGGATGGGCTGATTATACTTCCAGAGGGCTAGCCGGTCCTAGCGATCCTTGCGCGTCGCCCCGGCATCTTGCTTGCCATGAGGCAAGAGCGGCCGGCAATTTTCGCACGAAAGGCAAGGGCGGAGATTTGCTATAGCCCGCCTCTTCAGAGGCGGGGTCTTTTTCATTATTGACTGAAAATCCTAGCCTCTGAAGAAGCGAGCTACAATCACGAGACGGCATGCCCCATGGAAATTCAAGATTGGAATGAACGCTACCGCCTGCGCGAACGCCCCGCGGAAGATTTGGACCCCGCGCCCACGCCGCTCCTTGTTGAAACCGCGGCGGCGCTGGCGCCCGGCAAGGCGCCCTTCAGAGCGCTCGACCTCGCCTGCGGAGCCGGCCGAAATGCAATCTGGCTCGCGGAACACGGCTGGGAAGTCACCGCTGTGGACGGCGCCTCTGCGGCCATCGAAATTCTGCGGACTCGCGCCGCGCAACGCGGCCTGAAGATCAACGCAGTCGTCGCCGATCTCGAAAAAGATGAATTCGAGATCGAGCCTTCCCACTGGAACCTCGTCGCGATGTGCTACTACCTGCAGCGAAATCTATTCGATCCGGCCAAGCGCGGCGTCACGCCCGGCGGAGTCCTTATCTCCATCGTGCACATGACCGAGCCCGGTGAAGAGGACGGCCCGCGCCGCTTGCGTCCCGGCCAGTTGGAGCAATATTTCGCAGGCTGGGAAATTCTTCACCGCCGCGAAGGAAATGCAGACGATTCAGCCCATCACCGCGCCGTAGCCGAAATTGTTGCCCGCCGCCCGCTTGATTCGCAGTCGAGAAACGCGTAATTAGTTGGAGGCGGGCTGCTATTGGAGCTTTCGTTGTTCGCTCATCTTCAGCCAATTAGAAGTGTCTGAAGCCGACAACCCGTTTCTTCCTTTAAGCACTGCCCCCCCAAAAGCTTGCATGGCGAATGAAAAGCGAATATTATTACTCATATGGTTAAGACAAGGGCATTTAGTATGGTTACAGGGTGTGCCCAGAGTAAGGGAGTAGCTACACTCCCTCTGGTCCTTGACATCATTTGTTTGTTGCCTATGTTATATATCATCCATAAAGCTATGCCCGAGAACGCCGCGCCCAAGAAGGTCTCGAAGTACCATCACGAACTGCGGGATCCTGTCCATATTTTCGTCCACTTTGACTCAGATGAACGAAAGGTCGTGAATTCAAGGCCGCTTCAGAGACTAAGGTACATTCACCAGCTTGCGCTTTCCTACCTTATTTATCCAGGTGCTACTCATCGAAGATTCGAACATTGCCTGGGAGTAATGGAGTTAGCCGGGCGCGTTTTTGATGTCGTGACGTCGCAGGAAAACGTTACAGACAGGATTCGCGAATCACTCCCTCAGATCAAAGAGCCGAACGAATTGCATTATTGGAGACGTGTTCTCCGAATGGCTGCACTTTGTCACGACGTAGGCCATTTGCCATTTTCGCATGCTGCAGAACGAGAGCTTCTTCCATCAGGTTGGAACCACGAGAGATTAACGCAGGAAATAATCTACTCACAAGAGATGCAGGAAATATGGATGCGTCTTACTCCGCCTCTCCGTACGGACGACATCGTAAAGGTTGCCTTGGGGCCTGCCAAGGCTAAATCGTTAAAGTTTTCAGTCTGGGAGACAATTCTCTCAGAAATCATCGTCGGGGATGCCTTTGGCGTGGATCGAATAGACTACCTGCTTCGGGACTCTCACCATACCGGAGTCGCATATGGAAAATTTGATCATCATCGCCTGATCGACACGCTGAGGATCTTGCCCAGTCCAGATACCGATGAGCCAGCACTCGGGGTTGAGGAAGGTGGGTTGCAATCGGCAGAGGCTTTGCTTTGGGCTAGATATCTTATCTACATGCAGGTATATTTGCACCCCGTGAGGCGAATCTACGATATTCACCTCAGAGATTTTTTGAAGGCCTGGTTAGATAAGGGAAGATTCTTGACGAACATCGAAGCCCACCTCCGAATGACCGACAATGAAGTAACAAGTGGATTACTCGCAGCAGCTCGGAGAAAAGGAAGTGCAGGGCATGATCCGGCTTGTAGAATCGTTAAGCGAGGTCACTTTAGAAAGTTGTATGAACGCAATCCACTTGACGTGCAGGAGAATTCCGAGGCTGCTAGCGTAATATTTGAGGCCGCTGAGCGAGAATTCGGTTCTGCCAATCTTAGGTTTAACCAATACCCCGCGAAAGGTGGGGGTCATGATTTTCCAGTTCTACAGAGCGACAACCGAATAGCGCGTTCAGGCTCTGCTTCTACAGTTCTTCTAAACGTACCTCCAATTACCACTGAATTCATATTTGTTACACCGGAGAAGAGAGACAAAGCAGTGGCGTGGCTAGAGTCAAATCGCGAATCAATCATCAAACGAAGGGGACGGAAGAATGGATAGACTTAAAAAAACTGCATTGCTCACTGCTCTCGCCGAAAACCTCAGGAAGAAAGGATGCTGGTGCGGGGAAACTCACCTACAAAAAGCCACATATTTTTTGCAAGCACTTGAAAAAGTGCCTGTGGGATTTGATTTCATTCTCTACAAACACGGTCCATTTTCATTTGAGCTGAGGGATGAACTGACTGCGATGAGAGCGGACGGTCTCTTTGATTTGAACCAACAGTGGCCTTACGGACCAACACTAATTCCGACACCGAAGAGCAAGCTTCTCCGCCAGCAGTGTTCAAAAACGCTGCAGAAATACAAAAGACAACTAAATTTCGTCAGCGATCAACTTGGAAAGCAAAATGTATCGGAATTGGAAAAGCTTGCCACTGCACTATACATTCGAATCGAGGCATCATCAAAAACCGAAACTCAGAGAGCTAAGTATCTACATTCGTTGAAGCCACATGTGTCTCTAGATGACTCTCTAGAAGCTGTTAAGACTGTTGATGGGATCGTTAAACTTGCAAAGTCCGCCTCAGCCTAAACCATGTCCAATTGGAGATTAGCGGACAATTTGCACCAAGACACAGATAGTGAGAGGGATTGCGCGCTGGAATCGGGCGTCAACTCGTTCTAATTCTCGACCGGGCACGCGCATCATTCTCAGCCTGTTCCCAGCCTCATTTGTCCAGCGTGTCAGCAATCGCTTTCCCCACAGTTTGTGTCGTGGCTTTGCCGCCGACATCGGGCGTCAGATATTCGGGCTTCGTGAGGACGTGCTCAATCCCGCGCTCAATGGCGCTGGCGGCTACGGTTTCGCCGAAGTGGGCCAGCATCATTGCGCCGGACCAGATTTGCCCGATGGGATTGGCGATGCCTTTTCCGGCGATGTCCGGAGCGGAGCCGTGCACCGGCTCGAACATGGAGGGATATTTCTTCGGCGGATTCAAGTTCGCGCCGGCAGCGATGCCGATCGAACCCACGACCGCTGGGCCCAGGTCGGAAAGAATGTCGCCAAACAGGTTCGATCCCACGACAACGTCAAACATTTGCGGGCGGCGCACGAAATGGGCGGTGAGGATGTCGATGTGAAATTGATCGGTGCGGACGTCCGGATATTCCTTGGAAATTGCGGCAAAGCGCTCGTCCCAATACGGCATGGTGTGGATGATGCCGTTTGATTTTGTGGCGCTGGTGACGTGCGATTTGCGTTTGCGCGCCAGCTCGAACGCGTAGCGCAGGATGCGGTCCACGCCGCGGCGCGTGAAGATGTTCGTCTGCATGGCCATCTCTTCATCGGTGCCGTCGAAGATGCGCCCGCCGATATTGGAATATTCCCCTTCATTGTTTTCCCGCACCACGTAGAAATCGATCTCGCCCGGCTTTGCGTTCTTCAGCGGCGAGTCAACGCCCTTTAGCATGCGCACCGGGCGCAGGTTCACGTACTGCTCGAAGGTGCGGCGGATCGGAATGAGCAGTCCCCACAGCGAAATATGATCCGGGACGCCCGGGTAGCCTACCGCTCCCAAAAAAATCGCGTCAAACGGGCGCAGCTGCGCGAGGCCGTCGTCCGGCATCATCTTTCCCGTCTTGACGTAGGTTTCGCAGCTCCAGTCAAAATGCGTGAACGAATATTTTATTCCGAAACGCTTGCCCGCGGCTTCTAGCACGCGCAAACCTTCGGGCACGACTTCTTTGCCGATGCCGTCGCCGGGAATTACTGCAATTTTGTAAGTTTTCATCTGAATGATGCCTGCTCTCCGATTTCCTAATTTTTTAATCCGCCAAAATCTATTTCACAAGTGATCTTTGTGGGTCGCGGCTTCACCTGCGACATTGAATCGCTTGAAAACTTGGGCTTTAGCCCCTGAAGCAATCGCTTAAGCTAGGTCAACTTCAGCAGCTAAAGCCGGGTTAATTCTTGCCGGGTTCATCACGGCTTCAGCCGCTGCGAAAAAAGTGGTTTAATGTCATCCCAAGCGAAGCGAGGGATCTGCTTTTTCAGCAATCCCAAGTAAAAAGCAGATTCCTCGGGCAAACCACGCCCTCGGAATGACACTTTTGGAATTTTTCCGCAACCTGCGAAACCGTGACCCACAATGCATCCTCTTTTGTCGCGCCAGTTCTAAAACCCGCCCTCCAAATCGAATCAAAATATGGCGCCCTACTGAATTTTTCCGACTTGCGACTTCCACAATTCCCACGGCCGCCCGACGGTGGCTTCCACGATGGCCTGGGATTTGACGGCTTCCCCAGGGGTCAGATATTTAATCGTGCCAAGCTTCATCCCTTCGGCCTGAACGCGCGCGTTCATCTGCGTGTAAATCGCGCGGTACACCACTATCGGAGTCGAATCCGCCACCGCCACAAATCCGTGTCCGCGAATGAGCGCTACGCCGCCGTTGCCCAGCACCTTGGCCAGCGCGTCGCCCAGCTTGTTATCGCGGATCAGCATGTCCGTATCGCCAAAACCTTCTTGCGAATCAAAGATCGGCGCCCCCAGCCTCAAAAACGCGCTCACGTGATAGACGGGCCGCAGAATTGTCCCGGTCACGCTGTAAGGAATGATGTCCGGCGAGTGGCTGTGCACGACGGCCTTCACATCGGGCCGCACGCGATAGATCGCCGCGTGAATGTAGCGCTCGACATAGGAATTGCGGCCATGCGCATCCACAGGCTCGCCGTCGCGGTCATATTCCATGATGTCGTTCGACGTTACCAGCGCCGGCGCCATGCTGCGCGACATCAAAAAATGGCTTGGGTCCTTGTCGCTGCGCACGCTCACATGGCCGAACCCGTCGAGCACTTCCTGCTGATACAAGATGCGGTTGGCGTAGACGAGGTCCTCGATCAGCTTGGGATCGTTCGCGAGCGGCACCGGCCCTTGCGCAGCGGACTGCGAAGCCGGCTCTGGCGCGGGGCGCGCCGCGGGAAGAACGATCGCGGCGCAAAGCGCCGCGCCAATTGCCGCGAATACGCCCATTCTCAATCCCGACATATTGCCCCCTCCGCAAAACAAAGCATTTCCATATTTCCCGATGAGCACAAGATGTTATACGGTTTCGTGGATTGTACCAAGTGGCACAGGCTTTAGCCTGTGGGGTTTGGACTTTGCTAGGACTAACCCCCATAGGCTGAAGTGCCCGTGTGACAACTTCTAAATCTTTGTGGGGCACGGCTTCAGCCGCTGGCCTGTGCAAAATCGAGTTGCCACGCAGACTCTGAAGCCTGTGCCACTAAACCCCTTGCGCCAGAAGCGCCTCAACGCAACACTGAAATTATTCTGAGAAATTAGAACGAATTCCTGACCCGCGATCCTCGATACGCGGTCCGGAACTTCGCGTTATACTCTCGACGTAAAATCACTCGGAGGATTGCCCATGTTCACGCGGCGTGAAGTCATGCTTGGTGCGGTTACAGCCGGGACAGCCGCCCTTGCCTGGAGGCCCGGTATGCTTCTCGCCAAAGCTTCGCAGCCAACGACTCCCGTGAGTTTCGCCGTGCCGGAAAGCGCCTGCGATTGCCACGTGCATACTTTCGATCCACAGCATTTTCCTTACTCACTCTCGCGCCCTTACACGCCGGAACCCGTTTCCGTCGAGGAACTGCGCTCCCTGCACCAGGCACTGTACATGAACCGTGTGATCGTCGTGCAAACCACCGTCTATGGCGCGGACAACGCGGGCGTGCTGGACGCCATGAAGCAGCTCGGCTCGCGCGCCCGAGGCGTCGCCGTAATTGACGAGAAGACTCCGAATTCCGCGCTCGATGACATGGACCGCGCAGGCATCCGCGGCATGCGGCTGAATCTCGAGACCGCGGGCCAGACCGATCCCGAAATCGGCCGCAAGCGTTTTCAAGCTGCTGTGGAGAGAATCAAAGGCAGGAAATGGCACATTCAGATTTACGCGCGGCTAACCGTGATCGAGAGGATCAAGGACCTGGTCGCGTCGGCGCCGATGTCGGTGGTCTTCGATCACTTCGGAGGCATGCAAGCGGCGCTCGGCGCCGACCAGCCCGGTTTCGCATCCCTGATGACTTTGATTCGAACAGGCAAAGCCTATGTCAAAATTTCCGCGCCTTATCGCAGCTCCATTGAGGCGCCGGATTATCCGGATGTTGCGCCGCTCGCCCGGGCGCTCGTCGCTTCCAACCCGGAGCGAATTTTGTGGGGCAGCGACTGGCCGCATCCGGGACTCCCTGTGCCCGGCCGCAGCAATTCCGAAATCACGCCGTTCTTTCAGATCGACGACGGCCGCGTGCTGAATTTCCTCCCCCAATGGGTTCCAGACCCGGCCGAACGCAAAACCATCCTGGTGGAAAATCCTGCCCGGCTTTACGGATTTTGAATTGCCCGCGGCGCATGCTTTAGCTTGCGGGGTTTGGTCCGTGCAAGGACGCACCTCCGCAAGCTAAAGCATGCGCCACTCAGCCAAACCCTCCTCTAATTCTGCGGCGGCGATGGATTGCCTCCGCCCGGCCCACCTGGACCGCCCCGCCGGTTTTGCGTTTGATCCGCGCGTTCCTGCTCCTCCTTGTCGAATTTTTCCTTTTGCTTGTCGTCGAGTAGCGCGCGGACTTGATCGTTGGTGTCCTGGCGGATTTGCATCATTTTCCCGCGCATCGTTTGCCGGTCAGCGCCGGAATCGTTTCTCAAATCGTCCATCTTTTTCTGTTCGTCCACGAGAATCGGCTTGATCTTCGCCTGCTGGTCAGCCGTCAGATTGAAGTCTTTGGTCATTCGCTTCAACTGCTCATCGGGAGACATGGGCCCGCGGCGGCCGCCTCCCCTTTGGCCTCCCCCGTACCCCCCTCCCTGATATGGCGCAGCCGGGACGCCCGCGGCCATCATCGGCGCGGCCAGTAACGCTGTCAAAATCCAAAGGCATTTCGGTCTCGAGTTCATATGAAAATTCCTCCCTTGCAAATGACGTCAACCCCACCACCGGGACGTTCTCCCGTCCTCCACCCCTTTTGTATTCCCGCGCTACGGCAGGCAGGTTCCACAATCCGCCTGATTTCATGGCACGAATAGAGGAGGAAGGAGGATGGAAGGAATGTGGTCGTCTCAAACCGCTTACGCCGGGAAGGAAACCGTCGCTTGAAGTTGGTATCATACGCGAGTCCCATGATTTCCATACGAACCGCAACCCGGACCGATGCCGACGCCATCGCTCGGCTGGTCAATACCGCCTTCCTCGTCGAGCAATTTTTCATCGAGCGTGATCGCACGAATCCCGCAACCGTGCGCAGCTTGATGGAAACAGGGAAGTTTCTACTGGCGGAGGAAGCGCCGAATCTCGTCGGCTGCATTTTTATGGAGCTACGCGCCGAGCGCGGCTACTTCGGAATGTTGTCGATCGATCCGTCGCGCCAGGGAATGGGCGTGGGTCACCAACTCGTCGATGCTGTCGAAAAATATTTCCGGTCCGCAGGTTGCAAATTCAGCGACTTGAAGATCGTCAACCTCCGCACGGATCTGCACACCCTCTATCACCGGTGGGGATACGCCGATGCGGGCACGGCTGTTTATGATGATCCTACGCCCACGAAAATTCCCGTCCACTTCATCCTTATGTCAAAACCTCTTTTGTAGTTTCCTGTCGGGCACTCCGCCATATGTGGCTTTGGAATTTCCCTCTCTGTTTATAGCTATGTTTGCGACCTTCTCTCCGAATCGCCCTATCTGTCCATCGCTTTCTGTCCGGATTCCACTTGGGGCCGCTATCCCCCTCCGTGTTCCCTCTTTTCTCTGTGTTCTCTGTGTTGAGGTTTTGCGTGCGAAAACAACGCCATTGGCTTTAACACACAGGAAACGGAGAAATGCGATGGTATCGAGGAAACCTCCACCAGAAAAACGGCCCGGCGTCCCGACCTTGTTGAGGTAGACTCGAATTTCGTTGGCCGATTCAAAAGTTTCCCGATAAAGGAAACGAGAGAGGATCCATGGCAATCCTTGTCACAGGTGGCGCCGGCTACATCGGCAGCGTAACCGTCGAACGCCTGCTGGCCCGAGGTGAGCAGATCGTGGTGCTTGACGATTTGGCACGGGGCCACCGGGCTGCTCTCCCTGCGGATGTCCCGCTGTATCAAGGCAATATCGGCGACCGGAAACTGGTGGCGCGCATCGCCGGCGAGCATGCCCTGGAATCCTGCATACATTTCGCGGCGCTGATTGAAGTCGGGGAATCCGTCCTTGATCCAGCCAGGTATTTCGAAAACAACGTCGGCCACGGACTCGCGTTGATTGGAGAACTTATTCAGGCGGGCGTGCGGCGAGTGGTATTTTCCTCCACAGCCGCTGTTTACGGCAACCCGGAGCAAATTCCTATTGTGGAACAGAGCCGGAAATGGCCAAGGAACCCCTACGGTTGGTCCAAGCTGTTCATGGAACAGCTCCTCGACGCCTATGACGCCGCGTATGGAATGAAATTTGTGGCCTTGCGTTACTTCAACGCCGCCGGCGCCAGTGAAAATTGCGGAGAAGATCACAGACCCGAGTCGCATCTGATTCCCAATGTTCTCGCCGCGGCGCTGGGACAGCAGCAAGCCATACGTGTATTCGGCAACCAATATCCGACTCCGGACGGCACGCCCATCCGGGACTACATTCACGTCGTCGATCTCGCGGACGCGCATATCCGCGCCCTCGAACATCTTCGCTCGGGCGGCCAATCCGATTTTCTCAATTTGGGAACGGGCAGCGGTTACTCCGTCCTAGAAGTCATCGAGTGCGCGCGCCAAGTCACAGGACGCGGCATCGCTTTGCAGATAGAGCCCCCGCGCGCCGGCGATCCCGCCAAGTTGATTGCCGATCCATCTAAAGCGAAAGCCTTACTGAGTTGGAGGCCTGCCGTGTCCGATTTGCAATCAATTGTCCGCTCGGCGTGGGATTGGCGGCTTCGCCATCCGAGCGGCTACGCGGGAACCGACTTCCCAATTTAGGACTTGGATATGATCACCTAGTTAACACAAGTCTTGTAATGCGGAAAGGTAGTGGCACAACGCAGCAATAGTTTTCACTATCTATGCCCGATTCGGGATGCGGACTTTTGGCCCGTGATTTCCGGGAAATCCCGCAAAATTTAAACTCTTTAGTTTCAATCCGTTGAAATGGTTCAGCGGGGAGACCTCCGTCCATAGACTCTTTTGACTGTGGCAGACAGATTGCGAACGAATAACCGGGTATTGATTTCCTGTTGGCTATGGGAGTGTGCGTTGCATTCCTCGGCCAGCAACTCCTGAGTGGGAAAACGATTTTTAAGCATTTGTAAATAAAAGACTTAATACAGTTTAGCAAGATAAGCAGCGCATCTTCTGAGTTTTTGTAACGGCTTTGCTATATGGCTCAATGCGCCTGAGGGCCGAGAAGGGTAACTTCCCGGCGATGCAAGCCTTGCAGGAGTAAACATGGGCAATAGCTATTCCAGAATTTCACCTCCAGGACAGCGGGACTCTCATATAAAAGTTGCGGGATCGAATTATTCTCGCCGCGCGGATGGCGCTCAAGACGAAAAAGATGTCCTGGTGGAGTACGTTTTTCATTCCATGCTTACGATGGAGCGTCGGCGGGCGGAGCGTTCTCGCAGGCCTTTTGTTCTGATGCTTCTGGATGCCAATTTGGAAAATGGCGCCGCGGAAGAAATACTTAGACATGCGGTAAGGATTGTTGTCGCGTCCAAGCGGGAAACAGACCTTGTTGGTTGGTACAAAGAAGACGCTATTCTGGGAATCATCTTTGCAGAAGTGAGTATGGAAGGGGATCTCCCGATCACGGAGACGCTCCGTACCAAGATGGAAACGGCCTTCGTCAAGCATTTGGGCCGGGACAGGGCTGCTAAAATCGCTATTTCCCTTCATGTATTCCCAGAAAGCTGGGATAAGAACAGCTCCGGCTGGGTAGCGGATTCCAAGCTTTACCCTGATCTCAAGAGGAAAGTTTCCCGAAAGCGGCTGCCCCTGGTAATCAAGCGCGTGATGGATATCGTTGGCAGCGGGGTGCTGCTGATGGCGCTCTCACCCATCCTCACGGTGATCGTGGCCCTGATCAAGCTGACCTCCAAGGGACCGGTGATCTTTGAACAGGAGCGCCTGGGCCAGTTTGGCGCGCGTTTCAAGTGCCTGAAGTTCCGCACGATGTACACCAACAATGATCCGAAAATCCATCAAGAATACGTTCGGCAATTTATTGCCGGTAAGGATGTATTGAACAAGTCCGAAGGTTCGGACCAACCCGTTTATAAACTGGTTAAGGATCCTCGAGTGACTTTCATCGGAGGATTTCTAAGGAAGACCAGTCTGGACGAACTTCCCCAATTCTGGAACGTCTTGCGCGGTGATATGTCGCTTGTCGGCCCTCGCCCTCCAGTTCCCTACGAGTTCGAGGTTTACGATATCTGGCACCGCCGAAGGGTTCTGGAAGTGAAGCCCGGTGTAACGGGTTTGTGGCAGGTGAGCGGGCGAAACAGGACACGCTTCGATGAAATGGTCCGCCTGGACTTGTGTTATTGCAACACCTGGTCGATATGGCTAGACTTAAAAATCCTTCTAGCCACCCCTCGGGCCGTGTTTAACGGGGGCGGAGCATGCTAGCCTTGCAGGTTGTATCCGCCTAAAGTTCGCTCATAAGAGGCCACATGCCCGTATCATCTAACACCTCTTCTTTCAGTATGATAACTAGAATAAGGCCAATGAATTTCCAAAAAGTGGAACTTTGGACTACCACATCCCGCATTCCTGGGCATAGGGCTGAGGGAAGAATCCCCATATCCACTTGAAAATACATATACTTAACATATGTTTGGACCCCGGCCATAGAATTGCTTTGTACTCTATAGAGGCTGCTCCGTCTGCGAGCCTCAGCTTCCCGGCCCTACTGGCCAAACGCTGCTGCGAATTGTCTCAAGGAGTGCTATAGATGGTGCATCAGGAAATTGGCGCAAAAGATGTCGTTGTTATTGTCCGGCGGCGATTCTGGCTCATCTTTCTGCTTACCCTTTTTGGCGGAATGGCGGGGTTCGGGGCCGCGCGCGTTCTGCCCAAGCGGTATGTCTCCAAGACGTTAGTCTTGGTCGAGCAGCCGGAAGTTCAGCCGGTAACCCCCGTTACCCCGAATGCCACGGACAACGTCAACCAGCGATTGGCGACCATGCAGCAGCAGATCTTGAGCACGGCTCGACTAGAGCCCGTGATTCACGATCTGAATCTATATGAGAAAGATATCGACCGTTTGCCCATGGATGTGATTGTCGAGCGCTTGCGGCAGGCCATTACGATCACGCCGGTCGCACCCATGGCCGAGACCCGGGCTCAGAACCTCCCTGGATTCACGATCAGCGTGGCCTTCGAAAATCCCCAGATTGCGCAAAAGATTTGCGCCATGATTACGTCCATGTTCGTCGAGGAAAACATTGCGGTCACCACGACGACCGACGCGGGAACCACAAAATTCCTGAACGACCAGCTCGATCAGGCCAAGACGAAACTGGACGAGCAAGATGCAAAGCTGGCCGCGTTCCAGCGCCGCTACGTCGGTTCGCTTCCCGAGGATAGCCAAACAAACTTGAATCTTTTGAATGGGCAGACTTCGCAGCTGGAGGCCGCAACGCAGGCGGTCAACCGCGCGCAGCAGGACAAGAGCTTCGCCGAATCCATCCTCGCGCAGCAGCTATCATCCTGGAAGGCAATGCAGACCGGACCGGCTCCGGAGACCTCCGAACAGCAACTGCAGGCGCTGCAGGCGCAACTCATCGAGTTGCAATCCAAATATACGAACGACCACCCGGATGTCATCAAGGCGAAAAACGATATCAACGTACTCAAGCAAAAAATAGCGGAAAGCGAACTGCAGCGGAAGAACGCGGCGGTGCCGGATAAGAGCACGGTGACAACGGCCGAGCCAACGCAAATCCTGCAACTGCGAGCGCAAATTCATCAGTACGACCAGGTCATCAAGGAACGATCGGCCCAACAGGATGAGATCAAGAAGCAAATCGCGATCTACCAGGCCCGCGTGGCGGCCAGCCCCGGGGTCGAACAGGAATATAAGCTGCTGACCCGCGATCACCAGACCGTCCTCGATACTTACAATGAGCTGATGAAAAAGCGCGACGCTTCCGCAATGTCGCAACAATTTGACCAGACCAAGCAAAACGATCGCTTTCACGTGCTGGATCCGGCGAATCTACCGAATGAGCCTTCTTTCCCGAAAATGCCGGTATTTGCTGGAGGAGGGTTTGGCGCAGGCCTCATGCTTGCGCTGGGCCTCTCGCTTCTTTTGGAATTGCACGACACTTCGATGCGGTCCGAACACGACGTCGAAGTCATTCTTCGCCTGCCCGTTCTCGCCATGATTCCGGTGATCGCGCCGAACTCGGGAAAAGCGCGAACGCAGCCTATTCTCACGGCATCGTACAAGGCGAAGGAACACGCAAAGGCATAGACTCGCAGGAACTCGGCCGGAACCATCTAGAGTCGAAAGGGAACCATGAGTAGGATTCACGAAGCGCTTAAAAGGGCAGAGCAGGAGCGGGTGACGGGCCAGCCGGCCCAAAATAGCGACCCGCAGGCGGAGCATGGTGTCGCCAGCCCCGTGGTCGAAACTGCGCCTCCACCTCCGAGTAAATTACATCAACCCGTTCTGCCTCACCTTTCCACCGCTCACGTCGAGGCCGAACCCGGCACCAGGCCCGTGCAGTTCGACGCCCTGTGGACAAAGTGCAAGAGGGCGACATGGAAACCCAATCCAAGTGCGATCGTCTTTGAAAATTCAGATCCGTTCTTTCCGGGGGCCGAGCAATTCCGAACGCTGCGTTCGCGTCTTTACCGCCTGCGTGAGACCCAGCCCCTGCAAACCATCTTGGTTTCCAGCGCGATACCGGCGGAAGGCAAGACCGTGATCTCCGCGAATTTAGCCTATGCTTTGGTCCGGCAACACGGTTGCCGCGTGTTGTTGATCGATGCCGATCTTCGTTCTCCCCGGATTCATACTCTTCTGGGAGCCCCCGCGGGTCCGGGACTGGCCGAGTACTTGCAAAATACCGCCACGGAATTCGATGTCACGCAGCGCAGCGGCGAAGAGGGATTTTGCTTTATCCCCGCCGGCAATCACGCGAAACATCCCTCCGAGCTGATTTCCAGCGTCCGGATGAAACAATTCCTCGAACGCGTCAGGCCTGCTTTTGATTGGATTATCATTGATTCGCCTCCGGCCCTTCCCGTCGCCGACGCCAGTGTTCTGGGCGGCATGGTGGACGGAGTGCTTTTCGTCGTACGTGCGAATTCGACTCCTTCCGCAGCGTCTCAAAAGGCCTGTAAAGAATTGCGGGACGCCCATCTTATCGGCGTGGTCCTGAACACGGCGGAAGAATCCTCCGGTTACAATTCTTACTACTCAAACAGCGCATACAAAAATCCTCCGAGCGGCGCGCAGAAGTAAAAATACTCCGCTTTCAACCTCCGATTCAGATTTTGGTCAATCCTTCGTTTTGCCGGAGATTGGCGTCAAGGCGTGCGCCTGCCTAAGCCGCGCCATGAGGCAGCCTTAATCAAATGCGCTTTTCAGGATGTCTTGGCAGGCGGCTTGGCGAAAACGGAGTGCAACTGTTTTCGCCAGTCCGGCAATTGCAGGGAAAAGGTGCGGTTCAAGCGGGCGTTGGAGAGAACTGAATAGGCGGGACGTCGCGCCTGTGTGGGATATTCCTTGGTGGCGATGGGGATGACGCGGCGTGCGATCAACGGCAGGCTGCTCGTAGCCGCTGCAAACCATGGACTGGCAGCCGAGGACGCGGCAGCTTCTTCGAGAATGGAGGTCGCAAAATCGTACCAGCTGGTCTCGCCGCCGGCCGTCATGTGATAAATACCGCTGAGGTCCGCCAAGGAAAACGAGCGGCGCTCGTTGTCACGGACTTGCGCGAGAATATTTGTGGTTGCTGCGGCTATTTCGCTGCTCAGCGTGGGCGCGCCGATCTGGTCGCGAACGATTCTCAGCTCTTCACGCTGGGTGGCAAGACGCAGGATAGTGAGAAGAAAATTCCGGCCCTCGGTCGCATACACCCACGCGGTGCGGAAGATCAGGTGCGCGGCGCCCGACGCCTGGATCGCGCGTTCCCCTTCGAGCTTGGTTCTGCCATACACATTCTGCGGGTTCGGCGGATCGTCTTCCACGTATGGGGAAATTTTCGATCCATCAAACACGTAGTCCGTTGAGAAATGAATGAGCGAAGCGCCGATTTTCTTGACTTCCTCCGCCATCACGGCCGGGGCTTCGGCGTTAATGGCCCGCGCTAAACTTTCTTCCGATTCGGCCTTGTCCACCGTGGTGTATGCCGCCGCATTTACGATAAAAGCAGGGTGCAATGCGCGGATAGCGCGACGAATCTCTTCGGGTTGGGTGAGGTCGAGCCGCTGCCGGTCCAGGGGCGTTACTTCGGCAATGCGCGGCAACCTGCTGTTTAATTCCCGCCCGACTTGCCCGTTCGTCCCGATCAGCAGGATGGTAGGTTTCATTTGGTCGGGTAGTGCGGCAGGAATTCCCTGGGCATGTCCGCCAGCGTGGAGAATTTCGCGTCCTTCTCAGAGACCAGAGGGTTCGCGACGCCCCAGGAAATGGCCAAGGCAGGATCATTCCAGATGATTCCGTACTCGCTCGTGGGATCGTAGAATTCACTGCACTTGTATAGAAATTCAACGGTATCGGACAAAGCCACGAAGCCATGCGCGAATCCCCGCGGAATAAAGATTTGATTCTGGCGCTCGGCGGAGAGCAACACGCTCGTCCATTTTCCAAAATTCGGCGAGCCGATGCGTATGTCCACGGCTACATCCAGCACTTCTCCCTCCGCCACGCGGCAGAGTTTCGCCTGCGCATGCCGCAGTTGGTAATGCAGGCCTCGCAGCGTACCCTTGACGGAACGCGAGTGGTTGTCTTGAACGAAAAGATCGGGGATGCCCAGGTCGGAAAACTTCTGGAGATGGTAGGTCTCCAGGAAAGAGCCCCGCGCGTCGCGGATTACTTTCGGCTGGAGTTCCCAGACCTCCGGTAGTGAAGTGTTCAATTTTTGCAAGCGAGTCTATCCCTGACGAGTTGCCGTGCCGGAGGGTTGCGATCCGGCGTCAACGGGGAGGTTTAGGCCCGGTGGATGAAAGCGCGTGCAGGGAGGAATCGCGATTCTCGTAATATTTGTCATAGTAAGAGAGGTATTCACCGTCGCGGACTCCCGCTATCCACTTCCCGTTGGACTTGTACCAATCGATGGTTTGGCGCAAACCCTCTTCCAGCCGGACCGCCGGCTTCCAGCCCAGGTCCTTTTCCATTTTATCGCAGTGCAGGGCATAGCGCCGGTCGTGTCCGGGGCGATCCTTTACATAGGAGAGCAGCGTTTCCGGTTTGCCGATCAAGCGAAGCAGCGTGCGCGCGATCGTCAGATTTTCTTCAATGTCGAGCCCGCCGATGTTGTAGACCTGTCCGATACGGCCGCGCTCGAGGACCGCCAGAACCCCGCGGCAGTTATCTTCCACATGCAGCCAATCCCGCTGCTGCTTGCCGTCGCCGTAGATGGGCAGCGGTTTGTCCTCGAAGGCGTTGCTGATCATCAGGGGAAAAAATTTTTCGGGAAATTGATACGGTCCGTAGTTGTTGGACGAACGCGTGATGATGCCCGGAAAACCGTACGTGCGCACGTAGGAGAGAACCAGAAGATCCGAGCTGGCCTTCGACGCCGAGTACGGGCTGCTGGGCTGCAGCGGCGAATTTTCATTGGCGAAAGCGCCGGGGGCCATGTCCCCGTACACTTCGTCGGTCGAGATATGGACGAACCTCTCGATACCCAGCTTGCGCGCCAATTGAAGCATGATGAATGTTCCCGTCACATTCGTGTCGATGACGGGCGCGGGCTCGTAAATGCTCCGGTCCACGTGCGACTCGGCGGCAAAGTGGACTACGGCATCGCAGCCGCGCATCGCCGCTTCGGCCGCGCTCGCGTCGCCGATGCTCCCTCTTACGAAAGAGTAATCCGTATGGTCCGCGACCGATTCGAGATTCGCCAGGTTCCCCGCGTACGTCAGTTTGTCGAAGTTGACGATCTTGTAATCTTTGTTGAGGGAAAGGATATGCCGGATAAAATTGGAGCCTATAAATCCGGCCCCGCCGGTAACAAATATTTTCATCGGCCCATTTCCTTTGGCGCCGCCAATTGCGCCTCGCGGTCGAGGGACATTTTATTGGCCCCTGTTTCTGCTACCAGATTGTTGGCTCGCAGCAGGGATTCAAAAGTGCCTGCATCGGTCCACCAGCCTTCCAGTTTGTCATAAGTGAGAATTCCCTCCTGGATATAAAAATTGTTCACGTCGGTGATTTCAAGCTCGCCGCGTCCGGAGGGCTTCAGCCGGCGGATCTTTTCGAAAACGGTCGAATCGTAGAAATAAATTCCGATCACGGCCAGCTTGGACTTCGGAGCTTTGGGCTTTTCTTCGATGCCGACAATGCGGTCACCTTTGATCTCCGCGACGCCGAAGCGTTCCGCATCGGTGACCTGTTTGAGGATGATCTTGGCACCGTTGCCCACTTTGCGGAATTCGTCCGCGGCACGGCATACGTTCGTCTCTATGATGTTGTCCCCGAGGATGGCGCAAATCGGCTCTCCCTCCGCAAAAAATTCGGCCAACCCCACCGCCTGAGCGATTCCCCCTTCGCCTTCCTGATAAGTGTAATTCACATGCTTAAGACCGAATTCCTTGCCATTGCCAAGCAAGCGTAGAAATTCACCGGCGTTCTTTCCCCCTGTCACAACAAGGATGTCCCGGATGCCCGCGTTCACCAGCGTCTGAATGGGGTAATAGATCATGGGCTTGTCATAAACGGGTAGTAGGTGCTTGTTGGTGACTTTGGTGAGTGGATTCAAGCGGCTGCCCAAACCCCCTGCGAGTACGACGCCTTTCATTAGTGTCTTCTCCTCTGGTTCCGGGGTGTTACCGATGTTAGCAAATGAGAGGGGTTTATTCTCAAGTGGAATTGTCCCCTGCGCGCCCGCCCCGCGACTGGCTCAGCCAACCTTTTGAACTTCCTACCAAGCCCATAAAACGCGGAAATAGCTCGTATTATATTGATAGAACATGACTTATTATTCCAGCGATTTCAAGACATATTATGGCGCGCTTCCAATGCACACCGCAAAAAAGGGGATATTTTCCAGCGGGCCTTGCGGAAGTCTGCGGAAACCACGGTCCCCGTCATAAGCCACAAGTTGCGTCGCCGGCTGCGGTTTTATTGGGTGAGAGGATTGCTGTGGCCAGGGGAAGGGGAATGGATCTGAGGCGATCAAACCTTTGCCGGTACTTGACGACCGCTGCGCGCCACAAGCGAGTCCACCAGGTCAAGGTAGATGCACTTATTCTTTTCCCAGGTGTAGTCCTTGATGAATTCCCGCGCGTTTCGCACTAGCTCCTGGCGCTGTTCCGGATGGCGGATTAATTGCAACATTGCTTCGGTCAATTTCTTTTCATTGTTGGCCTCGAAAAATTTTACCACGCAGTCGTTAAAGTAATACCGGTCGATCGCCGTGCTGGAAACGATCACAGGCACATCCTCGACCATGAACTCAAAGATTTTGGTGCTGAACGCTTCATTGCCGAAACCATCATTCCGCTTGGGTACGACCCCCAAATCTGAGTTCTCCATAATTACCGCGATTTCTTGAAGTTTCCGGCCGCCCTTCAAAAACACGCGTTCCTGCAGTTTCAGCTCGGCGATCAGTGTCCTCAGATAATCGACTTGATCCCCGCCTCCGTACAGATGAAATTCCGCCTCCGGACATTGGTCTGCGATCAGGGCAAACGCGCGAACCGCGATGTCCACACCCTGATGATGGGTCATCGTTCCCGGATACACCATGATGAACTTGGAATCCGTCCGGGTCCGTCCCCGAAGATGAAAAATGTCCGTGTCGGGAAAATTCAGGATGACCGTGCAATCCTCGCGCCTGACCGACCTTTCGTAGAGACGCTTCAGCCAGATATGATTTGCCGCGATCACGTGATCGGCAAAGGAGGCGGACATTCGCTCCACGCCGACGAGCAGCTTAAAAATCAGCGAATCCGGAGTGGTCCTGAATTTGGTGAGGTAAAACTCCGGCACCAGGTCATGAATATCCAGAATGACTTTCGCTCCCATGAGTTTAGGAACGAGAGCGGCGAAGACCTCGAAATCCGGGACAGAGTGGACGTGGATTAGATCGTAAGGATCCCGCAACTGCTTCCAGGCCAGAAAAAAGAACGAACGTACAAAGAATAAAAGAAGCTTTGCGAGATAGGTGATTTTCCCCTTCTCATTGATGACCCGGCGCTGGATTCGGTAAACGCAGACGCCTTCCACAACCTCCATTTTTGATGGCTGGCCTTCCCTACGCAGAACCACGGCATCAACTTGATCCCCGCGCTTTACGAGGGTTTCGGCATAGCGGCGGACGCGGTTGTCTGGCTCATACCACGTGTATGCAAGCATGCACACTTTCATCCGCGATGTCCTAGGGATGCACGAACTCGTTTACGATGTAAATTCAACCGCCTGGTAAGGCGAAAGGCGAATGTCCCGAATTTCCTGCGTCCCAACTTTGAATTCCTCCATAATTCACTGCGTCTCGAACCCCACGCAGTTACTGAACCATCAGTTCTGCACAACCGATATAATCAGCGATTGTACGCTCCACAATTTCTCAATTTCCGGCCGCTCCGTCAGGACTTTAACCGCACGATAGAGCGGGCAAGGAAGAAAGAAAAGTTCCGTTCCACCGCGGAGGCGCACATTCCGCACAAGTTTCCACACCGGGACTAGCAGCAGTGGCCACCCTTGATAATAGATGGCTGTCAACAGGATTGCCAAACATTTCGTTGGAAGCGACGCCGGAAAGTTAAGCTGCATCGTTCCTTTTCCATGCCCCCGACGCTCTGGAAATAATCAACCGCCAAGCAACCACCTTTCCCCTGAAAATGGGCCGATACACAGACCTCTGGCAGGATAGGAGGGCGCGAATTTGAGTGGGTGATGCGTCCGGGCGTGACATGGTCTGGAAGAGGCTGGATTGCCCCCAACTTCTAAGCAGCGTCCTATGGTACAGGTGCTTTCCCTGTTCACAATCTGTACGCTGGGCCAGTAGGTACTCTTTCGATTCGAGACCTAATCTGCTTCTGGCGGAGGAAGTATAATTTTTGCAGGCCCATGGCCTGAACGGACGCGTGCCGCAGTACCAAGGCACCAGAAAGACATCATGAATCGCAAATCATTGCTTTTTCTCTACCTGATTTTGTTGTTGGTGATTCCAAACGCGGCCCATGCTCAGGCTTGGAGCGGTATCCTGAAACCCGTTTCAGGGTCAGGCGCGTGCTCTCCCAGCACGCTTTCCTCCCCCCAGGAATGCGGTATCGACTGGTCGGTGGCTGGCGTTGTGGGCGGCATACCTTCCGGTTCCTGGACGCAATCCGGCGCCACAGTCAATCCCACAGGGGGAGACAGCACAGGCGCGATTCAATCCGCGCTGAACTCGTGCGGAAAGAATCATTTTGTTCTGCTCGGCGCGGGAACGTTCAACGTGACGAGTCTTAGTATTCCGAGCAATTGCGTCTTGCGTGGATCAGGAACGCTCAAGACGATTGTGAACTCGACGGGCTCAGGCGGAGCGGTGTACACGCTCGGCGGAGGCGGCCCGGGCTACACACCTGCGTCCACAAACATAGCTTCCGGGGCGACCTCCGGATCGACCAGCATCGTTGTCTCCAGCTCATCGGGCATTTCCGCGGGCACGCTCCTGGCGATCACAGAATTGAACGATCCCAGCTACGTGACTCCCGACACCTCCAACGGAGTGTGCTCGTGGTGCGACGGAACGAGTGACGGAGCTGCCAGGACACGGGGGCAAACTGTCCAGGTTACGAACGTCTCCGGAAATACGCTCACCATCTCTCCGGCGCTGTACTCGAACTATGGAGTTGCGCCAGGAACCTCACCCGCGCAAGCCTGGCCATTCCCCGTGGCAGGACAAAACGAAGGCGTGGAACTCCTGCAAACATACGCCAATGGTTCCGGCTACAAAGCTGTATATTCCCTGAACGCTTGCGTCAACTGCTGGGTCAAGGGCGTGTTCAACAATTATGCCGACGCCGACCATGTGGATGTCATCAACGGGCTTCACGACGAAGTGCGTGACAGCTATTTCTCGAATGCCTACGTGCACACACCGGGCTCAACGGATTCCGAAGTGGATCTTGAACTGCGAACCTCGGCAACCCTGGTGGAGAACAACATACTCGAACGCCTCCATGTGGGCTTGATGGTCGAATGGGGAGCTTCAGGCAACGTCGTGGGGTATAACTACAGCTACGGCAATTTCGATTCCGGGTGCGGTTGTCTTGTGATCATGGCCTCCATCGATTTCCACGGCGCTCATCCACAGTTCAATCTGTTTGAAGGCAACGTCGCCAATAACATTACGATGGACAGTTTCTGGGGATCGGGATCGAACAATACGATGTTTCGGAATCATTTTCGCGCCGTAGATACTCTCGCTTCGCCCTTGTCTGCCGGCCGAAATACGGTGAACTGGTCGAGCACGCAGCTCACCACCGAACAGCTGACGGGAGAGCAGTTGGCTTTCCCATACACCAACCTGAACTCGCTCGGGAACGTCCTGGGTTCGGCGGATGCGCTCACAGCCGCAAGCACTCTGTACAACAGCGGTGCGTCTCCTTTCGCCTCCACTGTCACTCCACCGGCCACGCGCAACTACAGCAATTTCTTCAGCGCCGTGAGCATCGGATACAACACGGGTAGCGATACAAATGGCGGCGGAGTGCCGGGTTCTTGGGTGGGCAAGGCTTCCGGAACTTTCTTCCAGAACGGTAACTTCGACATTGCCAGCAAATCGGTTATCTGGAATGGCGGAAGCAACGCCCTTCCTGCGTCGTTCTACAAAAGTTCCAAGCCCAGCTGGTTTGGTAGCGTGCCCTGGCCCGCCATTGGACCGGACGTCACAGGCGGCAACGTGGACGCCTCCGTGCTCGGGGGGCACGTCAACGCCAATCCGGCAGAAGTTTGCTACAACAATACAACGCGGGATTCGTCCGGCATAAAACTGTTTGACCCGTCGGTTTGCTATGCCGGCGGGGCGGCGCCACCGACTTCGTCCAACCCTCCCGCTCCTCCAACCGGCCTCGCAGCCACGGCACAATAATCTTCGATTCCCAGAGGAGACAACCGGGAACCTTGCTCCCGCTGTCTCCTGCGAGGGAAGCCCAGTTTCAATGATCGACAAAATTCCGTAGTGGCATGGGCTCACCCGGCGCTTCTATTAACTGCAGAGTAATTACCGCCGTATTCTTCGTTTGGGCGTGCGAGCATGTACGTGAAAGCTCCGGAGATTAACCCAGCCGTACGTCGGCTTCCCCGCGTATAAGATTGAGGGAGAAGACGCCTCCGTGCAGAAGAGCCCGTCCAGCAAAGTGCAAATTTTCGAGCTGTTTCAGGAGACGAAGGCCGGAGCTCGCGCCAAGAAACTGTGCCGGAGGAATGGGATCAGAGATGCGACGTTCTACGACTGGAAAGCGATATGGGCGGGACGGGAAGTAAGAGAGGGGCAACTGAAGAAGTTTGTCTCGCCGCAAGCGCTGGATTTCGGCGCGCTAAAGATCGCGCTGTCCTTGCCTGTGGCTCTGGCTCCTGCGGTTTATTTCGCCGGATCCGCGACCGGCACACACTAGCGCGGCGCCTGCCCCTGCGGAACGGAAAGCTCCTCACTCGGAGCGGTTGCGCAAGCCACGCCAGGTACTGGGGCTAACCTTGAGAACCTCCGCAGTGGAGACATCTCGCGCGCGAGTTTCGCGATCTGATGAAGCGGCCCCAACCCTCCATGCAATACGATCACCATGCCGACATACAGAATCACGAAAATCATGGAGTTGATTCCGATTCGTCCGACGGCTTCCATCCGGCCCGGACCCGCCAGGACATCGGGCATCTTCCCGAGAATGAAGGTTACGGCGGAGCCGGCCAGCGCGGAAGCGAGCGCAAATCTCCAAACAGCCGCGAGCATTGGGGCGACACCGAATTGCACGGGCTTACCCGCGTACCAAAGCGCAGGGAGCGTCAGAATCCAAAATGACACCGTCCATGCAACAGCCACTCCAGCAGGGCCCCATCTCAACCCCGCCAGAAACATCAAAAACGTACACGCGAACTCCAGAATGCCCCAGCGAAACCAGCGATCCGCTCTTCCAATGGAGAGGTGAATCCACCCATGCGTATAGTAAAGCATCATGATCCCGATTCCCGGCCCGAAGAACACGAAGATTCGGCCGGCCTCGCCCCACCCCGGCCCCAGCAGCAGCCGAATCACATCTTTCCCAACGAGCGTAAGATCCGCCCCAAGCCCCATGCCCACAAACGCCATGACCGTGAGGGCATTCAAAAAATACCGCCGGAATTGAGCAGAGCGTGCGTCAAACCGGCTCAGCGCGGCAACGGCAACATTGGCGAGCGGCGATACCAGCAGGCTTGCGGAAAGAGCGAATAAATCATATGCCTTCTTGTAGAACCCCAGGGCTTGAGCGTTGAACCTCCATCCCACCAGCAGGTTGTCCGTGTTCCGGGAAAAATAGTTGACGGTAAAGCGCCCATAAACATGCATGGCGAACCGCACCATCGGACCCGTTTTGGCCGCGCGCCGGGGCAAGCCGGGTGTCCACCTGCACAGAATCCAGACGCCGATGGAGGTGCTGAGCGGCGCTGCCACGACGCCGGCAACGAGCGCCCAGTATCTCCATCCTGCCCACGCCAAAAAGATGGAAACAGCCACCGAAACGGTGCGACTTATAATGTCATTCAAAGACAGCGCGGAAAAATACATGCTGCGTTTCAGCAGAGCCTGGTGCAGCACGGATGTGCTGCCGATCAAGATGGACAGCGAAGTGCCAACAGCTACGCGCGCCACCCGCGGATCCCGGTAGAACTGAGCCAGGAGCGATCCCGCGCCGGCGAATGAGACCGTAAGAACAATCCCCACGCCGAAATTGATCCAGAACAGGTTGCTGGCGAGAACGTGATTTACTTCTTCAAATTGCAGGATGGCCTCTGTAAACCCATTCGCGCCGAAGTTCAAAAGCAGCAGACTGAACGTTGTCACCATGGCCACGACGCCAAAATCCGAGGGGGTCAGCAGCCGCGCCAGAGTTATGGTGGCCACCACCTGCACCGCCAGCCCCACGCCGCCGGAAAAAAGGGTGGCGCCCGCGCCGCGCACTGCAAGGCCGCGCAATTCGCCCCCTGCCGCGGCGGGCCGGAACGCTCCGTTGGAATCAAATGGCTTCAAATGGTTCCCTTTCGCACCGGGGCTGAAACCAGAGCGTTAACTCGTGGCTTGGATCGGGCGAGGGGATCGTGGAGTTCGAGGTCGAGGTCCAGCGAGGATGACTCATCCGGGACCGGAGCAGCGGGGATGGCAAACGTCGCCAGGAGAAAGGCGATCCATACCGGATCCATCATCCTGAAGCCGGCTTCCGTGAAATTATAGACCAACGCCGCGGCGAAAAATGCCAGCCTGATGCGCCCCGCGTCCGCATTCCGGCGATACATGGCGACTGCATTCCGGTACCCCCAGGCGATGACCACGGCCAGCAGTCCGACCCCTAGCCACCCCAGATTGAGGTAGACCTCCAGGTAGCCATTGTGAGCCTCTTGAATTCCCTTCGCAGTCAGGTTCCATACTTTCTGGAGCCTTTCCCCCATCCAAAAACTCTCGAAGCCGGTCCCAATCAGCGGGCTGCCACTCAAAGAAAGCACGGCCTTCCAGATGCCAGTCCGGCCAGTCATCGTCGCGTCCCTGCCCAAGGATCCGACGAGGTTGCCCCCCGTATCAAGAAACAGGGCAAACAAAGAGAGCGCTATCATTACGGCAATGACGAAGTGCGCGACCCAGGCCTTTCCTTCGAAGGCGCGAATATTCGTCACCATGATCAACCCCCCTGCCATGAGGAAGCAGGACAAGGAGGTCATCGAATCGGCGGTCACGAAGAGCCACAGCACCATTACAACCATAACGGTATAAGCAAACATCTTTCTAGCCCTATGCGCTTGCTCTCTGTCCCGGTACACTGCGAAAAAGCGCCAAAGAGGTACCAGCCCGCAGATCAAACACATCGTTCCGAGCCCGTTCTTGGTAGTGGAGACGCCGCTGTACATGTAGGTCCAAGTCCACCGATTGAAATTGCGTCCCAGCAGGGGGAAGTATTTAATAAAGAGAACAGAAAGCGGCACCAGTATATAGCCCACACGCAAGACGAGCCGCTTGAGCGCGGCCTCCGGCTCACGGTCGGTAAACACGATAAGGATCATCACGATGTCACCGATGGCCTTGCTCCACCGCTTGAAGGCGATAAAGGTGTATTCCGACCAGAAGATACTTGCCAGGCAGAAGAGAAAGAATAGGATGATGGGAGCATTCGCTCGCAAGAGCTTTGTGACCTGGCGCCCTCTCCGGAGCAACACAATCAAGCCGACAATCAATAATGTCAAATAAACGGCCCGGTCGAACGGGCTGCCGTCCATATACTCATCGGCTATGCTTACCGTCGGCGGTTGCCCCACCCACGTAGATACTGCCCGCGAGCTATTGATAAGCAACCAGAGGAAAGGAATCCAAAGGCCCGGGGAAGTCCGGACTTCCGGGTCCCGATCGAGCAGGAAAAGCCCCAGGATCATCAGGACGAAGACGGCGGTGGCGATTGCTGGGGGCATTTAGCGCCTCTCTTCGTGTTGACGCAATTGAATATGGTAAGTCATCGGGCATCCAGGAGTTGGCGGTGGATAAGTTCCAGCGTCAGCAGTCTGTGAATCTCCGTCGTGTAATTGCGGTGGCCTTTGAGATGGCCCCGCACTACTTCTTCAACCTTTTGTCGATCCAGATAGGGGCGAGAAAGCGATTGCGGATCGAGCAGCATTTCCCTCACGTAGTTAGAGAGTTGCTCGCGATACCAAATACGAAAGTGGTAGAATTTTTGTCTCCCAAGAAAGAGACGCTCGAGATGAAGCGGTGAAAGTAAATGATCGACCTTGGCCCCCCATTGCGGCATGCCGTAGTCATAGGCATACTCGGCTTTATACGTGAATTCGTAAAATTGGTGATTCCAGGCGGAAACGAGGGCATTGTCGTTTCCGGCCAAGCCACGATCCGTGCGGATGTTCCGGAGCGCTGGGCTGCCGTCGGAAATAAGCCGCAACGAAACCTCGTTGTCGCGGCAGGCTGAATCCGGCGCCTGAAACACGGTCTTGACGAACTCATTGTCGAGAAACGGCGATCGTAACGCGACCTGAGTCTGTTCCAGCGAAAGAAGTCCGTAGTGGTGCCAGGGCGCCTGCCGGAATACAGCGAAGGAAAGCGGATGCGTGTGTATCAATCCTTCATACGTGGCTTTGGCCTGTTTGAAATAGGGCTCCAGTTCGGGACTGAAAAGGCCGGTCGCCGGCGAGCCCGCCTTGAATGCCCGAACCCGGCGCAGCACTTCGCCCCCGTAGTTTCCGCTCATCCGGGCGGGAGCGATTTGGCGAGCCCTCTCGTTCGCGAAAAGATCCGGAGAATGCGACAGGTCGACGCATCCGTCGGTCAAATAGACAGTCCGCTCCGCATAGCGAGGAAACGCGGATAGGAATTCTTCTCCGACAGTGATGACCTGATGGGTCTGGCTGCACGCCTTTGCTACCCGCCGGGCAATTACCACATCCTGACAGTCGCGATACGTTCCGCCGAATGAATAACAGGGTAACGATCCGGGCGGAGATTTTTGCCAGGCCATAATCATCCGGCTATCCAGCCCGCCGGTCAGCGATATGCCTGTTTTTTCCGCGCCTGCAAAGTAGCGCGGCAAGATTCGCGAGAAGGTTTCCCGCAACTGCTGGTAATACTTCTCCGAATCGAGCGGCTCCTGTTCTTCCCACTCCTGAGGCTGGAAATAGCTGGCCTTGCGTTCAAGGGCGCCGTTTCGAAACGCCCAGGCCGAACCAGCCGGCAGCACCTGGATGCCGTCGAAAATCGTCCGGTTTTCCAGCGCGCAGCCACACGAAATAAGCTCGCCCAGGCCTTGAGGGTCTGCTTTACGAAGCTCGGGACGGACCGCAAGGATTGCCTTGGCCTCGGCGGCGAAATAGAAGGCCTCTTTGGATTCGTGGTAATAGATCCGGTGCATCCCGTACCGGTCGTTGAAGAGTGTCGCTGTTCCGTGTGTCCGGTCCGCCAGCAGTCCGTGGAATCGCCCGTTCAAACCCGCTGGAAAGGCGGGATCCTCCTCGTAGAGATGGACGAGGTAGGAGGGCCCGTCCGATGCGAACGAATGGCCCTGCTGCTTGAGGCGGCAAATGGTCTCCGGCGCGGAAAATTCTTCGCCGGAAAAGACCAGCGAGACATGTCCCCGCTCGTTGCATAGCGGCATGCCGTCCGAGAAAGATCCCTTCCTTGCCGCCCAGCCGACGTACACTCCCAGGCACTCATCCACCCACGCGCCAACCTCATAGAACGACTCGTGGCGAATGGCCGCGACCATGCGCCGCAGTTCTTGCTCGGCGCAACCCCGCGGTTTTTTGGTGATAAGACCGACAATTCCGGGCATGTCCGATTTGTCCCTAGGAAGCTTCCGGCGCGGATTGGAACTTGCGACCGTACCAGGCGTTGCGATACCCGCGGAGCTTGGCAACTAAAGGTTCCGGAACAAGGTCCACGAGCGGATGGTGCAGCCGGAGGCGCAGGGCGGCCCAGCCGATGCCAGTCAAAGGGACAAAGTAGCGCGGCACATTGATCTTTAGGAATCCGTTGCGTTCTTTGAAATCCGCGACGCTGTCCGGCTGTTTTTTCCCATAGGCGAAATTCGCGTACACGAGATGGGAAATCCCCCGGTCGGCGCAGGACCGAACCGCATGCGCAACCATCGCATTGGTGGGCGCCTTATCCCGATGCTGGATCATGGACACGATGTTCATCAGGCCGGCCTGCGATCGAGTTTCGTCACTGACCATTTTGATGAAGCCAATGATCTCGTCACCGAGAAACGCCGCGATAAAGACACTGCTGTCGAGGTAGGTGGCTTCTTCGCTGCGCACCGTTTCGAGATCTTTCCCGTAGTGGCTGAACGGCCTTCCCTGGCGGACAGGGCACTCGTTGTATACCTTCCATATTCCGTGAACGAGCGCGTCATCGAAGGGAACCTCCCGAATGATGACTCCCTTCTTCTCGGCTTGCTTGGCCTTATTTCGAGCCTTGAAGCCGAGTTGCTTGTTCCACCAGTGGTCGAAGGTGGATACCGGGAGGGCGGCAAAGTTGTCCCACTCCATCGGGTAACGATATTTGGGCTCGGGTTCCTGCACCCTCTGCATGAATGTGAAAAGGTCGACGCGGGTTCCGGACTTGCGCAGGCCATCGAGCACCGGCTGAGGATCGTCCAGAAAGTGATATTTTTCCGCGTCCAGACGGGCGATCCGAATGAGGCGTCCGTGGACCCTGATTTCCCTGTCACATACCTTCATACCTTGCTCTCCTTAGCTCGGGCACTTTTTGCGGAGCAGCCATAGTCGACGCGGCGGTTCTGCTCCGCCCAATTCGCGCTCTGAACTTTATTCCGTGACATAGGCGTCTTTGATCGGGTTCAGACCTGCGAATGCAAGCAGCTTTCCCAGATGATCAAAAAGGCTGACGAGAAGCTCCATGAGCCTGTGATGACCCAGGGCCGACACAAACGGAATTGCAATCGTATAACCGGTGACCGCGATGAGGGATTTTAGAACGTCTCGCATCCCAAACGTGGCCCTTTTCGGATGCATGGAGCCGTTCAGCAAGGCTCTGCGAAGCATGAACCTGCGCTTCCAGCGCACGGGAGGTACGACTTCATAAGCGACCGCTTCGTGGCACCAGATAAATTTATGGCCGCGCTCAATCATGCGCCGGAAAAATTCCTGATCTTCGCCGTTTCGAAATTCAGGGTTAAAGGGAAGTTCGTCCACGGGGAATATGCCGCGCTTCAAGAGAACGTTTCCCGTGCGGCCTTTCGGCCAATCGATCACGAATCCAGTGGGATAAGAGGGGCGCGCGTAGAAATTACCTTTCAGAATCCACTTCGGAGGCGTTTCGTCAAAGTACCGATTCACCGGTCCGAGCACGCCGTCAACGCCGTACTGGTTGCAGGCGTTGAACAAGGTCAACAGCCAGGTCTTGGTCGGAAACTCGTCATCGTCGATGAATGCCACGAAATCGCCATGGGCATTTTCGATGGCCTTGTTTCGCGTGAGCGCAATATTCTGCCGCGGTTCCATGCAGTACGTGACGCGAATCGCCGACGTGGCCTGGAAGTCCGTCGCTACCTCTTTCGCCGATTGCAACTGATCGTTGTCAGCCACCACGACCGAATACGTGAACAGGCCGCTCGTGTCCTGGCCGTCGAGTTCGGTCAACAAGCGCTTGAGAAAGTGCGGGCGCTTGTACGTGCAAATGCACACGCAAATATGTTTTGTTTGGTTGCTCATCGCATCCGGAGCCGAGGGCGAAATATCAGGCGTAATCATGATCAATTTGGAATCAACCCGCAGCCATTTCGTCAGACCGTACTAAGTAACCGGGCGCGATCGGACAATCCCCGGTCCATCGGAAGATTTCGCCCTCCGTGAGAAACCGGTATTCTTCGGGATTGACGGGGTGCGTCTCTACTTCCACTGCGGACTGGCGCGCGAGGGAAAAAATCTTCTGCAACCGGGCGGGAGGTTCCAGCGGCGGTAACGAGAAGAAGAAGTCGGTCAAGAGATGGCGCCGGGCCAGCCTGCGGTCGACGATCCACCGATAGAGGCGGTTGTACAAACTTTTCTCGCCGCGCTCGAATGAAAAATTTCGCCGAACGATGGTTCCCGCCGGGAGCAGGTTGGCAAGGAGCACGTTAGCGCAGAGGTGCATGTGATGGTGACCGTCGATGCGGCGCGGCCTTGCGCCAAAAAGTCGGCAGTATTCCTCGAGTTGGGCCGACACGACATACTCGAACGACCGAACAAGCCCCGGGTGAAACACGACTTGAGCTAGCCGCCGCCCTCCCAAGTATTTGGCCAGTTCCTGCTGGCGTTTCCCGAGCGAAGCAGGATACCCCGCCGCTGAAAAGGCCGTGGTCAAGTTGAGGTGCAGGCCGGCGTCGATCCTTCGCTCTCGCGCCACTGCCGCTGCACGCTCGGAATCCTCCATGAAGACCATCGCACTTGCGGAAGATACTGTTCCACGAAGGATACATTCAGAAATGCGGTCCGTCGTTTCCCGGTTCCGGCCCCAGTCGTCGGCGTTTAGGATGAGACAGCCCTGGGTCTGCGTTTTGGAAATCGGGCCTGTCGAAAATTCCGCGCTACCGGGATCGACCGGCGACTTGGGACTCAATAGCTCTGAGGTGTTGTCGGTTGGCATCGGAATGGCGCCTGCGTCGCGATTCATCTGTTTTTCCGAGATGGCGGAACGCCTAAGAGCGAATGCGCCGCGAAGCTGTGAAACGATCCGCGATTCGCCTTGGGGCTGAGTCCCTCATGACTTGGGGAAATTCTTAGCCGGCGACGCCTTCAGCACGCCTTCGCCTCGTCTCAACTGAGGATTCTCAACGCTTGACGAATCGGCTTGCTTCAACCCCGCGCCAAACACTTTTGACAGCCCACCTCTGACAATTTTGCCCAGCCGCTGCATCTGCTCACGTCTGCGGAATGCCACAATCTCACGAGGGATGGGCCTCTCGACGCGACGCACGGCCGCCCAGACGTAGCCTGCGCCCAGGAAAAGGCCGCCCAGGGGCCGCCCTTTCATGTGGTAAATCACTCTAAACATTTCCCAAAGCGGATGGCCGCCGAAAGCGTAGTCCTTTACACCGTTTCTGAACGACGCGTGCAGCTTGCCGTGTTCCGCCGTGCCCATTTCCCGATGATGCAGGCACGCTTTCTCCGTAAAGGTCCTGGTCTTCCAACCTTTCATTCTCGCCGTGATGAGGGCGATGTAGTCCACGCCGCCGAGCTTTACGGGAGTGTATCCGCCGATCTCCTCGAAGCATTCCCGCCGGAAGAGCTGGCACGCGCCGGAGACATGGTCCAGTCCGACCACGCGGAAGTCGTAGGTCTTATTCGAGCTGTTCGCGAACGGCGTTCCAACTAGTCCCAGTTCGGGATTTTCAACTAATTTTCTCAGCAGAAACGAAAAGTAGTTTTCGTCAAAAGAGAGGTCGCCGTCCAAGCTGCCGATCACTTCGTATTGCAACTCTTTGACTCTCGCGTAACCGGCATTGAACGCATGCGCCTTGCCGGCGAAATGCCGTTCAGGGCGTTCGGGCATCCGCAGCAACTCAATCCAGGAGCGCTCGGCGGCATATTTGATTACAATTTCATCCGTACCGTCGGTTGAGCCGTCGCTGACGATCACCCACTTGACCGGCCGGACGGTCTGCGCGACTACCGACTTGATCGTCAGTTCGATGAACTGCGCTTCGTCCCGCGCCGGAGTAATCAGCACGTAAGAAGGGAGCATCAGCGTCGTTCCACCGCAACGGGAGATAGCACGCCGGGGTTGGCGTCCTGCGCGCCGATTCCCGATTCGCGCAGCAGCGTGGCCAGCGCCAGAAACATCCAGACCTGAGTCCATCTCATATATGAGGTGCGGATGGTGCAAAACCGCAGGGTGCGGTAGTAAAAGAAGCCTCGATCGTCCCACATATGATCCATGCACCAGCGGAACACGGAACACGCCAGGGGAATATTTCCGGGGTCCAGATCTTTGAAATCCACCAGCGTGATGATGGCCTGGGAAATACAGTGCGTATCGAGCGGATAAATTCGGTCATGAAAGTATTTCACGGATCCATCCTTCAGGAAAAAGGTGGACCGGTAGAACTCGAATCCCCGGCGAATGCGTTCGTCGAACTCCGTCGTTTCCAGATCGCGTGAAATCGACTGCAATCCGGAGAGGTCATATCCCGTGTGGAAGTTGTCGATAAATTTTTGCGTGGGATGTTCGCCGTAGAACCAGGAGCCATCCGCCTCCTGCTTGGCAGCCGAGTAGCGCGCCGCTTTCAGCGCGGGACCCAGGTATTTCTTCTCGCCGGTAAGCCTGTAAATCCGGCAAAACAGAGCGGCAGCGAGGAAGTTTGCGTTGTGGACCTTGCTCCGAATCGATGGCAAGGGATAACAAAAACCACACTCCTTGCCTTCCTCCCAGTAGAGTTCGTTCAGGATGTAATCGGCCGCGCTCACGGCCATGTCCAGGCAGCGCGTATCCTGGCGCTTCTCATACGCATCGAGCAGCCCGCCGGCGACAAAAGTGGTGCACACCAGGTTGGCCGTCCCCCGGGGCACCAAAACTCCGCGCCCCTGCCAGGGAAAACTGTATCCCCAGGTCCAATATTTTTCGCCCGGGGAACGAAGTTCAATGAGCCTTTCGATCATGTAGTCAACAAGGCTATCCTGATCGGGCAGTTGCTTTGTGGAGAGCTTCAAGAACGCCGAGAGAAACAGGGCCAGGGCTTTCGGATTCTGCGTTTTCGGCATAAACATGAACGCACGGAAATTGACGGGGCTGCGCTTCAAAAGCTGGGTCAGAATCAGCCGGGGAATTCGGTGGTTCAGGAATGGCAGAGACTTAAACAGGCCGCTGTTCAGGGCATCGTAAGGATCGTAACCTGCCCAGTTGTTCTCCCGGCAGTATTGCAGATGCTTCAGCAGCGCCTCTTCGCATCGTTTGCTGACCTCCTGGTATTGCTGGCTGGAGGTGTTCGATTGCATTGCCGCGGTCGTCATTTACGCTCCTTCTGCTCGCTTGTAACGTTCTGATTTTACGAATGAAACCTGGCAATTTTTGCGGACTTGCGAACGAACGAATTTGGTCTCAGGACGTGCGATTCCCTGTTGCTTGCCACTTGGGGGCGACGGAAACATGGCATTCCATACCATCTCCGCCGCGGCATGTTCGCCCGCTTGGAGTTCGGCCTAATTGCAGCCAAGGCGCGCAACAGCGCTTGCGCATGCGATTGCTCCAGATAGGCTACCGCCATAAGTGTCCCAAAACACACACCCGCTGCATAGAATTTCAGGCAATTCGCCTGCCAGGAGAAGTGAGCGGCGCATATCCCGTTTGAGGAATAATTATCGTTGTAAGTCTTTTGTTTTCTGTGTATTACTAGCCTAAGGCGGGAGCATTTAGCCTGTGCAATCACCAGAATTTATGGGTAAATCCGCAAATAAGGGAAAAGAACTGTCCCATTGTTGTAAAACGATTCCACCAGAGACGACTGAGCTATCCTTGCCTGCACTGGATTCTTGCGCTTAGGACCGCTGAGCGGTGGGACTGCATTCCGGCGCGTTCCAGCGCGCCACTCTGGGGCGTTTACTTGAGCACTTCCCGGCAGGAGGAGTTCTCCAAGTGGTAGGCCAGGCGGCCGTTCTCGATCTGCGCGTAGGCCAGGCGCGCCCGCTCCGAGCCCTGACCCACGATTCGCCACGAGTCGTCGCAGCGTTCGATGCGCATCCGGCTTCTTTCACGCCACCAGCGCGCCGCATCCCGCGGCAAAGGCTGCCAGAGATTCGTGTGGCTGCAAAGTTCAGACAGATAATGCAGCAGATCTTCATACACGTGCCGCGCCTGGGAATCGATCACGTAATCGGGATGCACGATGAAAGAGGCCAGCCCATTGCTCGAAGCGATCTGGCCCATTTCTTCTTTCCAAAGACCGATCGAATACTCGTCGAGGATATGAAACAGGGAATAGTCCTGCGTGGTTGTCAGAGGCAGCTCGACAAGGCTTCCCACAAAATACGGCATGACCGAGCAGCATCCGCCCCGTTGCGGTTCCAGGTGCGCGGCACTCGGGAAAGACATGTCGTAGCTGAACTGTAAGGCCTCGCTCCACTCGGCATTGCGATACATTCCGCCGGCGCGAAAGCCTTCCGCGCCCCATTTTCTTGCGTATTCGTTGATTTTAGCGGCTCTTTCCAGGAACAGTTCGCGGCTTTCAAATAAATGACCATCATGGTTGAGATCATGGACATTCAGTTCAAAACCGCGGGCGCGGATGGTATCGAGAAAGGCATCGGAGAGAGCGTAGCGCCCCTCGGGGATCACCTGGAACGAACTCCGGATACCGGAGCGTTCGTCCATATCCATCAGCTCGCCGCAAAAGGCGCTGCCTTCTGCATGTTCGACATCATGGGTCATCAGCACGCAGCCCTGGTAGTCATTCGGCCAGAACCAGACAAAAGGGACTCGCTGGTTTTCGTTGGCCCGGACACAAAAAGACATCAGCTCCGCGCACAAATTGTCCACGGTCTTATCGACGGGCCAGGAGGGAAACTCAATGCTTTTTCGCTCCCGCAAATGAAACCGCTGAACGTGCTTGCGAACTTTCACGGAAAGGAACGGGCGCGCGGCGTAATACGCGTTTCGGGTCAGTTTTTTCAGGGGAGAGGAACCGTCCGCAGCGTCAACATATTTTTCTGTGCGAAGATTCAGCAATATTTCATCGGTATCAAACGGTAGCATGATCTCGTCGCCCCGGACGTGCAGGAGAGGGAGAACATCGGGAAGGTCGCTCGCCGGCTTACGATTCCCCGGCGCGGCACTGCGTCCGAAACACGTAATCTTCTTTCCGAGACGGAAGAATCCTGGCGTTTTCCCGAGATCCCCGGCAACGCCAAACCTCGCAAACGCCTCCGGACACAGATAGTAGTCTAGAAACGACGAGATCATAATTTTTGGTTAAGAAAATTCTTGCAGCTTGGGTCCGACTACTTGCCAACGATCAGTCCGGCGAATCGCTCGGCGGCTTGCCACTTCGAAAAAGGAGGCACGCATGTGTTCTTCCGTTGTGGGCTTGAGGCTCGGGCCAATCCACCGTTTCTCTAGCTATAAGCATATTTGACCCCCTAGCGGTTGTCACCAGGCGTTCGGCATTCTTGCGTACAGTTAATCAACACACCCCGATAACGCGCCTTCTTTCCGGAATTCACCGAAATATTTGCTTGCGGGCATCGCCAGGAAGCCACGCCACTCGCGCGGCGACGGGGCGCAGCGCGCCCCTTTCCTTTTCCTTCCTCGCCGCTAGCCTATATGCCTGTAAAGAATTTTGCCGGCTGCGGACAAGACTCCGTCCGGAAGAAGCGTAAACATGCGGCGCGCCAAGCGGGAATCTCCCCAGGAGCGCGCCTTTTCTTTCGTGGTCTTGGGATAACGGAAATAGGTCAGCGTGCGCTTGGCTGCGCCAAATTTATCCTTGAAGGCAACCAGGCCTTCATTCTCCATTTCCGACCGCCCGAAATCGATGCGCTCGGCTCCTGTAGCCTTGCCTTCCTCGATGAGCTTCCAGAAGAGAAATGGCATGCCGCCCATTTGGTGAAATGCCCCGTCCGAGCATCCGTATTTGTAAATGAGGTTGCAGCGGTGCCGCAAGGTGAGCAGCGCGGCAATAGGCGAGCCGTTTTTCCGGGCCACCCGGATCTGCAACGCGTCGCCCATGTTTTTGGCCAAGTTGTGGAACCAGCTGACCGGTTGAGGCGGCAACTGATGGCGCCGCCTGGTGATGAGCAGCAGGCGGTAGAACGTCTCGATAAAATCAGCTGTGCGGCCCGCTTCGTAGGAAAGCTGTTCCTTCTCCGCGCGCCGTATTTTTCGCTGGATGGAATCCTTGTGCAGGCCTTTGAAGAGTTGCTCGAGGCTCGGCCCCAGATCGAGCTCGTGAAGATAAAAGGATTCGCTGGGCTGGAATTCATTTCCGAGATCGGCCGGCGCCACGAGTGGCCGGAATTCCAGGTATTTGCAGTGTTGCCGGGCGCATTCCTCAATTAGGCGGTCCAATAACGCGTGCTTTGCGCCGGAATCGCTGAACAGCGGCTCGCAATGGTCGGCAAACGGCAAAGAGACCAGCCGAGTTCCCGTCAGCCAGCTGCTGATGCGGCAGGCCACGATTCCGTCCGTTAGGGATTCGGCAGGGGAAGACGAGGTCAGCACAAATGGCTGATACCCGTACGTCTGCTTCAGTGCTTCGAGCCATCCTCGCCCGTGGAACGCCGAAGCGCGCGGATGGCGAGCTACCAGGTCGTCCCAGCGCGGATCGGTGAGTGGATCGATAATGTTCAATGGTTTTGCAAATCCTGCCGGAGAATTAAAGGCAGCGCCTTCGGAATGCGCAACGTGCGGAATATGAATCTACGGGATTTTCAGAGGTGCGCTCGCTGGCGCCTTGGGGGATTGACGGTCGAAGAAATGAACCGGTCATCTCTGCTTGGCCGCTGCGGATGCTCCCACGGCATCGGGCGCGGCGGCGACCGCTTGTTCGACCGCATCGCAGAGCGCATGCCCGATGAGGATGTGGCACTCCTGAATGCGCGGCGTTTCGTTCGACGGCGCGGCAATCAGCACGTCAACCAGTTCACGCATGCGCCCGCCGTTGGCCCCGGTGAGTCCGACGGTATAGACGCCCATCTGGCGCGCGATCTTGAGGGCTTCAATCACGCTCTGCGAATTTCCCGATGTGCTGATACCGACGGCTACATCGCCGGGGACCGCGAGAGCCTGCAGTTGCCGCGAGAACACGTGTTCGTAACCGTAATCGTTGGCGATGGCCGTCACGGCGGATGTGTTGGTATGCAGCGCCGCCGCCGGCAAGGGGCGCCTTTCGCGCAAATAGCGTCCCAGAAATTCCGCGGCGAGATGTTGCGCGTCCGCCGCGCTCCCGCCATTTCCGAAAAACAGGGCCTTGCGGCCGTTGCGGTAGGCGGCGATAAGCGCGTCGGCTGCGACGGTCATGGCGGGCAAACACGATTCCAGGACGCTCTTGTGAACTTCGATGCTGCTCTCGATGTTTTGGCGAAGAATGTTGCCCGTCATGGCCGCCCCCCGTTTCAACAAAGACCACTGGATTGAGTATAGCGCCGCTGCGGGTGAAAGCAGGAGAGATCGCTATCTTGCGTGGGATGGTCCGGCACTTTCATGAAAAAGGGGCCGTCTGAAATTGCGGATCGGCCCCGTTATGCCGTTCGTGCGCGGCTTTCGAGCGGCCTGCCGGCTACCGCGCCATTTCCACGCGCGCCGAGCGCAGGATTTCACGGGCCACGCGGGCCTGCTGTTCCGCTTGCAGAGTCGGGAACATCGGCAGCGATACGATTTCCGAGGCGACTTTTTCAGATACCGGGAAATCGCCCTGCCGGTAGTTCAAATAGTCGTAGGCTTTTTGCATGTGCAGCGGAATCGGGTAATGGATTCCCGTGGCGATGCCCGCTTCCTTGAGGTGTTTGATCATTCCGTCGCGGTCGTGCGTGCGCACCACGTACAGGTGGTACACCGCGCGCGACCAGGACGGTTCGTACGGGCGAATGACGCTGCCTTCCGCGCTGGCTAGCAACTCATTATAATTTGCGGCCCGCTCGCGCCGCGCCGCATTCCAGTTCGCCAGGTGCGCCAGCTTCACGTGCAAGAACCCGGCCTGCATGGCGTCCAGCCTGCCGTTGTAGCCTTCCATGTCGTGGTAATACTTCTTGGCCTGGCCGTGATCCCGCAGGACTTTCACTTTGTCGGCCAGCCTGGCGTCGTTCGTCGTGACCGCGCCGGCTTCCCCGCACGCTCCCAGATTTTTTCCCGGGTAGAAGCTGAACGCGGCGGCGCGTCCCATCGAGCCGGCCTTCATCCAGCGGTTGTTCTCCTTGGAAAAATATTCCGCGCCGTGCGCCTGGCAGGCGTCTTCAATCACCACCAGGCCATACTGTCCGGCCAGCGCCAGGATCGCGTCCATGTCCGCCATTTGCCCGTATAGGTGCACGGGAATGATGCCGCCCACGCGGCGCCCGCTGCGGCGGCTGATGAGCTTTCCGGCAGGATCCTTGGAGCACTGCGTTTCCAGATATTCGCGAAGCCGCTGCGGGCGCATGTTGTAGGTGCGCTCGTCCACGTCGACGAACTCGGGATGCGCGCCGGCTTGCGATATGGCTTCGCTCGTGGCGATGAAGGTGTGCGGCACGGTCACGATGACGTCGCCCGGCTGTATGCCCGCGCACATGATGGCGAAGCGCAACGCGTCGGTTCCGCTGCTGACGGCCACGGCGTGGCTCGTGTCGCAGAAACCCGCAAACGCCTTTTCAAAATCCTCCACCATCGGCCCGCCAATGAAACCTGCGGTGCGCAGCGTCTGCTGAAAAACTTTGGTCAGTTCCTGTTCCAGCTCGACATGGGGAGTAACCAGATCCAGAAACGGAATACCATTCCCATCTCCATTTCCCTTTCCATTTGCAGTGCTCACTTGATGGCCTCCACTGCGGATTCAATCTTGCGAAACAGCCTGGCGGGATTTCCGCCGACGATGCAATTCGCGGGAACGTCCTTGGTGACGACGCTTCCCGCGCCGACGATGGCATTTTCTCCGATGGTGACGTTGGCGAGGATCGTGGCGCCCGTGCCGATGGATACTCCGTTCTTGATGACCGTGCGCTCCACTTTCCAGTCGGCTTCGGTCTGCAGCTGCCCGTTCGCGGTGGCGCGGGGATAAATATCGTTGATGAACATCACGCCGTGGCCGATAAATACGTTGTCCTCGATGGTCACTCCCTCGCAGACGAAGGTGTGGCTCGAAATCTTGCATTGACGGCCCACCGAAGCGTTCTTTTGAATTTCGACGAACGCTCCGATTTTTGTGTCGTCGCCGATTTCGCACCCGTACAGGTTGATGAACTTGGAAAGCTTCACTCCCTTGCCGAGCTTTACGTCCGGGGCAATGCTGCAGTATTCGTTCACAGGCGCACCAATTCTCCTCTCTGCTTGATGGACCGGTCGGCCGCTTCGAGCATGCGCACGACGCGCAGGCCGGCCAGGCCGTCGTTGAAAGGCGTCTTGTTCTGAAGTATGCAGTCGGCGAAATAATCCAGCTCCACGCGCAACGCCTCCAGCTGTTCGATCTGCGGCGCCCACATGTCCCCGGACCGGTAATTTACCAGCAACTCGCGCACTTTGTCGCCGGAAGTGATATTGACGCCCTTGTCGTACACGCGAATCTTTTCGTCGGCCACCAGATCGTTCCACACCAGCATTTTTTTCTGCCCGCCGATCATGGTCATGCGGATCTTGACGGGAGAGAGCCAGTTGACGTTGATGTGCGCGATGACGTTGTTCGGAAAATAGATGGTCATGAACGCCACATCTTCGACGCCGTTCAGGTGGCACTCGCCGGTGGCCACGATGGCTTCGGGGTCGCCCTTGATCAGGTGGTCCATGATCGAGAGGTCGTGGGGAGCCAGGTCCCAGATCACGCTGACATCATGCTGGAACAGGCCCAGATTCACCCGCAGCGAATCGTAGTAATACAAATCTCCGAGCGCGCCGCATTCGGTCAGCTCGCGGATCTTGCGGACCGCTCCGGTGAACAAAAAGGTGTGGTCCACCATGATTTTCAAATTCTTGCGCTCGGCCAGGTTGATTAGTTCCTCGGCCTGCTCGGAAGTGGAAGTGAACGGTTTTTCGACGAACACATGCTTGCCGTTTTCCAGGGCGGCCTTGGCAAGCTTGTAGTGCGTCCACACCGGAGTGACGATGGCGACGGCATCCAGGTTCGGCGACTTGAGAATTTCCTCGGGGTCGGTGGTCACCTCGAGACTGGGATAGTTCTTTTTGGCTCGCGCCAGCGCGCTGGGATTCATGTCGCAAAGCATGTCGACGCAGGTGTGGTCCACCCCAAAAAAGTTTCGAACCACGTTCGGACCCCAGTACCCGTAGCCGATCACGCCGACTCGGATCATGGCTTGTTTTGCCGCGTTGCAATTGCCGTTTTGACTCATGATTTCTCCCGACCGATTCCGAAGAGCCGTGTTCCGGCTCCACGGTGGATGGAACGCCTAGCTTCGGTCCATTCCCGCTCTGCGGTTCGGGGGGGATCCGGGAACTTCATTTGAAATCGTCCTGCCGCCGCCTGGGTGTGGTCCGCCAAAGCGGGGAAACGGGCTGCATTTCCTATCCTGTGCTCGGCCGTCGCAGCTTCAGCTCTCGGTTCTCTTATTCCCTGAGCGGTCAGGCAATTGAAAATTGAAACAGGAAGCCTTACTGGAATTCAGACTCCGACGGTCTCAAGTACGGACACCGCTTCAGTCGTTCCGGCCGCCGCTATCCGAGGGGACCCCAGCGGCGTGATCCGCGAACGGTCAACTTCGAGCGCCACGGACCGGCGGAGCAAACTCACGGAAATGATGACGCGGTGGCTTCCTTTAAAGCTCGTTAAAATTCCTTCCATCCCATCCAATACATCGTCCTTTATGCGAACTCGTTCGCCGACTTCAACGTAGGGCCATCGCTCCAAATGAACGCCGGACGCAAGGGCCGCCTGAATGGAGAGAATCTCCGTATCCTCGACCGCGATGGGCGTTTTGCCTCTTCCGACAACTGAAATGACTCCAGGCGTGATCAATACAGGCAGCCGGTTGTGGACATCAAAGCGGCAGAAAACGTATCCGGGAAACAGGGGCGACTCAACCACCTTCAAGCGGTCCGACCATTTGCGTTTGGTCGTATAGGTGGGGAGAAACGTTTCCAGTCCCTTACCGTGCAAAAGTCCCGACGTGGTACTTTCCCACCGGGACCGCACCTGCAGGGCAAACCAATTAAAGCCCTTAGCTGGTTTGGTCTGGTTCATCGGGGTGTCAGATCGCGGTTCTCTTCCTCGCTTGCTGCCTCAATGAGTGGACAAGCTACCGCCACAAAGTCCCCGGCATAGTTCTCAAGGACTCACTAGAGCAATCGCAATCAGGCTTCCAAAGAGTTCTTAGAACTGTGGAAAGGTTCTTGAATCGAAGTTCGTCTAAGCTATTGTAAATAAATAACATGTGGTTGCACAACTGATCCCTGGTCCGTGTCCTCATGAGCCTCCAGCCCGGATTAGGAAATATCAAAGAAAAGTGTTTCCACTATGTACCAAACGGCTTCCAAGAACAGCCGAACTGAGGTTCTTAACCCATCGGCAGCATTAGAAGGGATCGGGTTTCTGAAAACTCTTTTACAATGAATCGATTGCAAAGTTTTTAGCCCTTACATCTACACTCTTCAAATTTTCAGCCCCGCAGCCAAATCAAGTGCGCGGCGTCGCCAGGTTTTCTAATTCCAGACGGCACCTGGGCCCGATCCTGTCCGATAAGGAAAGGGAGCCCGGTCCGCCGGGAGCAATCCCGTACAGGGGCTATACCCGCTCGCGGCGGGTCCCGTGGGTTAAGGAGTGGGGATAGTGGCCGAGGTCTGCACTGAATCCGCGCTCTCCACGCCGGAGGACGTTACCGACGTTACAACGTAATAATAGGTGAGTCCGGCTTGGACGCCGGAATCGGTAAGGGAATTGGCTGCCGCAAAGTTCGAGTCCAATTTTGAGTACGGGCCCCCCGAAACTTCGGAGCGGTACACGTTGTAACCCGCGACGACCGAAGTGCTCGGAACCCAGGTCAACGCCACAAAATGGGCAGACGTTTGGGATCCGGCCCCCGAGAGCGCGATTGTCGCCGGCGAATTTGTGGCATTGCTCTCCACCGTCACGTTGCCGGACGAATTGCCGGTCGAGACGGGGGAGAATGTGGCATCCAGCGTGGCGGATTGTCCGGGCGCCAGAATTAAACCCGCGGAAACACCACTCTCGGAAAAACGCGCGCCGGAAACATTGACTTTCGACAATGTGACGTTGGAATTTCCGGCGTTCGTGAGCGTGACGCTCAGGGCGCTGCTTTTTCCCACGGTTACGTTCCCGAAACTCAGGCCGGGAGCGCTCGTGGTGAGAAACGCCGTGGCCGCCATTCCAGTTCCGCTCACAGAGACCGTATTCGGAGAACTGGAGGTGTCCGTCATCACGGACACCTGGCCCGCAACGGCGCCAGGCGCTTTCGGCGAAAAAATGACGTTAAATGCGGCCTGTTTTCCGGCTGCAATCGTCAAAGGCAATGACATTCCCGTAATCGTGACCCCGGCCGCCGCGGTACTTTCCTGCGTAACCGTGAGGTTCGATCCTCCCTTATTCGATATGGTGACCGATTGAGAAGCCGTATCCCCCAGAGCCACGGAGCCAAAACTGACCGACGCCGGCGCGATTGAAAACGTGGCGGCTCCGGGTGTGGTTGGCTGGCTTGACGCGGGCTTGGACTCGCTGGTAAGGCCGATGCAGCCCGTGTTCGTCAGGAGTGCGGAAAATAAGAGGGCCAGAGCGGCAACAGGGACTGCCTTCTTGCCCATGGAATTCGTCTGCGGCGCGCATTTTTCCGCGCCAACGAACCATTCATTTTGATTTAATTTTTTCATCGCAGCGATTGTGGTGTTCGGAAAGCGAGGGGGACTACTGTCCCAACGGACATTAATGGGACAGGGGCAATAACCTACACCTTGCACACGTCTGCGGAGGGAAGCGGCGGGCCGGACTCCGATCAAACTGTGCGGCCCGCCGAATTGGATCCGTTTTGATCCGTCCCAATCTATGGGATGGTGGCGGAAACCTCGGTCGAGTCGGCGCTTTCTACGCCGCTGGAATCGACCGCTGTTGCAACAAAGAAATATGTCTGACCGGACTGAACTGACGTGTCCGTGTACGTTGTCGCCGCAACCAGAGTGGAATTCAACTTCGTGTACGGGCCCCCGCTCACGGTGGATCTGTATACGTTATAGCCGGACACCGTGGAGGTACTGGCGGTCCAGGTCAGTGTGACCGAGTGCGATACCGTCTGCACGCCTGTTCCGGACAGCGCAACCGACACTGTGGAATTGCTGGCAGTGCTGGTTAGCGTGACGCTGCCAGGTGTAAGCCCCGTCCCTGCCGGGGCAAACATGACATTCAGCGTGGCCGATTGTCCGGGCCCCACCATCTGTCCGGACTGTATCCCCGTTGCCGAATATCCCGCGCCGGATATCGTGACGTTTGAAATTGTGATGTTTGAATTCCCGCCATTCGTAAAGACCACGGGCAGGACGCTGTTGCTGCCGATATTTACATTCGAAAAATTCAGGCTGGTCTGATTGACATTGAGGATGGATGTGGCGGTGGTCACCGTCAGCGTGGCGGGGTTGCTGGTGATCGCGCCCGCGGAATTGGTAACGGTCACGGTGAATTGCTCGCTGCTGTTCCCGGTGGTCGTCGCCGGAGTGGTGTACGAAGAGGAGTTCGCGCCGTTGATGGCGTTTCCATTCATATTCCACTGATAGTTCAGGGGCGCCGCACCCGCGGCCGTCACCGAGAAGGTCGCTGTCTGCCCGGCAATTACGGTCTTGCTGGCCGGCTGGGTGACGATGGATGGCGGAGCGTTGACGGTCAGCGTGGCCGCGTTGCTGGTCACGTTGCCCGAAGCGCCGGTAACGGTCACGGTGAAGGACGCGCCGTTGTCGGAAGCAATCGCCGGCGGAGTCGTGTAGGAAGCAGCGTTCGCGCCGCCAATTGCACCGCCATTC